>ERZ724503.968-NODE-968-length-12931-cov-4.213964_pt1 | contig 12931 bp, 11 predicted proteins | sample MGYA00376036_ERZ724503 | MGnify/ENA primary metagenome ERZ724503 (study PRJEB28724, sample SAMN07190885) | wastewater metagenome | isolation source: influent of sewage treatment plant in Hong Hong | place: Hong Kong | collected 2016-03-17 ...
TCGACGGCCTGGGCGACGGCCTGCGGCAGGCTCCCGCCCCCGCAAATGATCGCGAGGGGCGAGGCGGCCGCGGTCGTCGCATCGAGCGTCATGGTCCGGCGTTGGCCTCGGCCCGACGCACGCCCATGGTGAGCGGGCGGTCGCCGCTCGCAACGATGAACTCGATGACCTCGGCAACCGGCGGATCGCCCTTATCGGCCACCACCGCTTCGGCGCGCGAGCGAAAGGTCCCGGGGCCGAAGAACAGCCGCTGATAGGTCTGCCGCAGTCTTTGGATGTCGGCCTTGCTGAATCCGCGCCGGCGCAGCCCGACGACGTTCAGGCCGGCCAGGTGCCCGATGCGCCCCTCGACCATGCTCCAGGGAATGACGTCGGCCCTGATTCCGGTGAGGCCGGCGACCATCACCCCCGCCCCGATCCGCACGAACTGGCGAACCGCGGCCTGCCCGCCGAAGACGACGTAATCGCCCACGCTCACATGGCCGGCGAGCACCGCATTGTTGGCGAAGGTGACGTGATTGCCGACCTCGCAATCGTGGCCCACATGCGAGCCGACCATCATGAAGCATCCGTCGCCGATCCGCGTGATGCCGCGGCCGTCCTCGGTTCCGGTATTGGCCGTGCACCCTTCGCGGATCTGGCAATCGGCGCCGATGACGAGGCGCGTATCTCCGCCGCGATAATGGACCGACTGGGGCGGCGTTCCGAGCGAGGCGAACGGATAGACCACCGTGCGCGCGCCGATGCTGGTGTGTCCGGTTACGCTGACGTGAGACAGGAGGCGCACGCCCGGCGCCAGTTCGACCTGCGGCCCGACGATGCAGTAAGGACCGATCTCGACATCCTCGGCGATTGCCGCGCCGCTGGCCACTTTGGCCGTCGCATCGATTTTGCCCATGGATTCAGGCCCAGGACAGCATGGCGCCGACCTCGGCCTCGGCGACCATCTGTCCCGCGACCATGGCCTCGCCGCGGAACCACCACATGTTCCGGCGCTGCTGGATTTTGTTCATATGGTATTCGACCGTGTCGCCCGGCACCACCGGCTTGCGGAACTTCGCCTTGTCGATCGTCAGGAAATAGACCTCGCCCGCCCGTTTGCCGGTGCCTGCGAGAACGCACAGAACGCCCGCGGTCTGCGCCATGCCTTCGATCATCAGCACGCCGGGAAACACCGGGCGATTGGGGAAGTGGCCGAGAAACTGCGGCTCGTTCGCGGTCACGTTCTTGATTCCGATGCCGTGATCGTCGCCCCGGATGTCGATCACGCGATCGACCATGAGGAACGGATAGCGGTGCGGCAGCGAATTCAGAATCACCGAAATATCGGCTGCCTCGATGGTGGTGCGCGCCTCCATGGCCCTTTCCCTGTCAATCGCTTTCTGTGTTGCCTTCGGCTGCCTTACCGCTGCTCGATCGCATCGCGAGGCGCTCGATCAGTTTCATTTCGCGGAACCATATCCGCGCCGGCTTGGCCGGGGTGCCGCCCCATCTCGCGCCGGGAGGCACGTCGCCATGGACGACGCTGACCGCGGCGATCTGAGCGCCTTCCCCGATCGTGAGGTGATTGTTGACGCCGACGCGTGCGCCGAGCACGACGTAATCCTGCAGCGTCACGCTCCCGGATATTCCCGTCTGCGCCACGATCACGCAATGGCGGCCGATCGACACGTTGTGGCCGATTTGAACCAGATTGTCGATCTTGGTGCCTTCGCCGATGACGGTGTCGCGCGTGCCGCCGCGATCGATCGTGGTGCCGGCGCCGATCTCCACGTCGTCCTGGATAATGACGCGGCGGAGCTGCGGCACTTTCTGGTGGCCGCCCGCGCTCATCACGAAGCCGAAGCCGTCCTGCCCGATGCGGCAGCCCGGGTGAATGATCACGCGGTCGCCGACCAGCGCATGGGTCAGCGATACGCCGGCGCCGATCGCGCAATCGCGTCCGACCCGCACCTTCGGACCGACGACGGCGGTCGGGCCGATCACCGTGCCGGCGCCGATCTCCGCGCCCGGGCCGACGACCGCCGCCGGATCGATCGACGCCCCGCTCTCGATGCGCGCCGAGGGATGAACGAAAGCGCTGGGGGAGACGCCCTCCGTCGCGAACAGCGAGGAGGGCCGCAGCGCCGCGGGAAAAAGCGCGCGGGCGACTTTGACGAAGGCCCGGTACGGCTCGCGCGAGCGCAGGAGCGCGAGACCCTCCGGGGCGCGCGCCTCGAAGCGCGGGGCGATCAGGCACGCTCCCGCACGGGTGGTTTCGAGTGAAGCCGCGTAATTCGGGTTGTCGAGGAAGGCGAGATCGCTCGGGCCAGCGCCATCAAGCGTCGCCACGTCGCGAATGAGCCGGTCGACGGGAGCGCCGGCCAGCGGCTCGGCTCCCGTCAGCTCAGCAATTTGGCCGATAGTCAGGGCTTTGGTGCGTTCGAAAAAGAACGGCTCGGTCATTGGGTGTGCGCCGGCGGTCGTAGGGTTGGCGCATAGTGCGGCAAACGCGCCGCAACGCAACCCCAACCGCACGACTTTGAACGGCGCTTCGAGCTTTAGAACTGCTTCCCGCCGCCGAACCGGAAGATCTGCGTCTTGTCGTAGGACGCCTTGGTGATCGGATAAGCCACGTCGAACCGCAGCGGACCGAACGGCGAATCCCAGATCAGTCCGACGCCGACCGACGAGCGAACAATATCGGAGTCACCGATACAGGGCACCGTCTGGGGCTGATTCGGGCAGGTCATGATGAGGCCGAACTCAGACCAGGTCTGCGGTCCCTTGTAGTCCCACAACTGGCCCGCATCCGCATAGGCGGCAAGCCGCATGCCGAAGTCCTTGGGTGCAAAGAACAGCGGGGTCTGCACCTCGAGGCTGGTCGCCCAGAACATCGATCCGCCGAGCGCATCCTGGTTCGACCCAGGCGTTATGTCGCGCGGACCGAAGCCGGCCGGCTGGAAGCCGCGCACCATGTTCGGGCCACCCTGGAAGTGGTCGAGCATGCGCAATTCCTGGCCGCCCCATCCCGAGGCATAACCGCCCTGCACGCGCCACAGGCCGACAATGTCCGGCAGGAATTCGTTGTAGAGGCGGGAGTCGACCGTGGTCTTGAAGAAGTTCACGTCGCCGCCCACGCCCGCGAAGTCCTGATTGAGCGAAATCAGCAGGCCGTTGGCCGGGTTGCGGTTGTTGTCCAGGGTGTTGTAGCTCGCCGTGTAGCCGAGCAGCGAAACGAAGACCGGCCCGCCGGCAAGCTCGCGCTTCACCGCCAGCGACGCCTCGCCGTCGTAGTAGCAGGTCGCCGCGAACGGCGCGCCGGTGGTCGGGTCGATGACGGGTTGGCCGTTAAGCCCGGTCAACGATGTCGGATAGAACCACGGGCTGCCCGGGTTGAGGTTGTTACAGTTCTCAAACTGTTGCGGCAGCTTGAGCGTCTGCTGATAGGCGGAGTAGCGGACCTGCCCGACGACCGCATCGGTGATCGGGAAGCCGAGCTTGATGTTGCCGCCGATCGTGGTCGACGTGTAGGAGGTGTATTGCGACGACGTCTGCTGCTTCGCGAAGCCGTCGAGACCGAGCGCGAGGCGCTGCCCCAGCAGATACGGCTCGACGAAGGACAACTCGAAACCGCGCGCCCGCGTGCCGTATTGAACCGCCGCGCGCACCACATGGCCGCGGCCGAGCAGGTTGCGCTCGCCGACGCTCGCTTCGCCGATGAAGCCGTCGGCGGTGGAGTAACCGCCGGAAACCGAGAATTCGCCGGTGGGCTGCTCCTCGACATCGACATTGACGATGATCCGGTCCGGCCCCGAACCCGGCTCGGTGGTGATTCGCACCACCTTGAAATAGTTGAGGTTCTTGATTCGACGCTCGGCGCGGTCGATCAGGGCGCGGTTGTAGGCGTCGCCTTCGACGATATCGAATTCGCGGCGGACGACGTAGTCGCGCGTCCGCGAGTTGCCGCGGATATTGATGCGTTCGATATAGGCGCGCGGGCCCTGCTCGAGCGTGTAGACGAGATCGACGGTCCTCGATTCGTAATTGCGTTCGCCGCGCGGCTTGATCGAAGCGAACGGATAGCCGAGCTTGGCTACCTCGATCGTCATTTCTTCGACCGTTTTTTCCACCGCATCGGCATTGTAGATGGCGCCCGGCTGAGTGCGCAGCCGCGAGCGCAGCACGTTCGGGTCGATCCCGGTCACGGACGTCACGATATCGACGGTGCCGAACGTGTAGCGCGGGCCCTCGTCGATGACGAAGGTGATGATAAAGCCGCGGCGCGACGGATCATACTCGGCATTGGCCGAGACGATGCGCACGTCGGCAAACCCGTTCTTGAGATAGAAACGGCGCAGCAGGTCGCGGTCGACCTCCATCCGGTCGGGATCGAAGATGTCGTTCGACTTGAGGAAGCTGAGGATGCTGGTTTCGCCGGTCTTGATCACTTCCTTCAGGCGCCAGTCGGAATAGGCCTGATTGCCGACGAAGCTGATCTTGGCGACGCCGGTCTTCCCGCCCTCGCTGATCTCGAAAACGAGATCGACGCGGCCGTTCGGCAGCTCGATGATCTTCGGGTCGACGCGGATGTCGTAGCGGCCGGCGTGCTGATAGATCTCGATGATCCGTTGCACGTCCGCCTGGACGATCGCGCGCGAAAGCGTGCCGCGCGGACGCGACTGAACTTCCGCCTGAAGCTGCTCGTCCTTGACCTTGCGATTGCCTTCGAAGACGACGCGATTGATCACCGCGTTCTCGACCACGACGACAATGACGCGCCCGCCGGAGGGCGTGATGCGCACGTCCTGGAATAAGCCGGTGGCGTATAGCGCCTTCAGCGCGGAGTCGATCTTCGCCGCGTCCAGACGCTCGCCAGGAGCAAGGGCGAAGTACGATCTGATCGTCTCGGCCTCGACCCGGCGATTGCCTTCGACGACGATCTGAGACGCCGACTGAGCGATCGCTACGCCCGGTACGCTGACGAGTGCTGTCGTGGCGCACATCTGCGCAACGACAAGACCGACCACGCCGTACCTGTGAAAAGCCTTAACCCCCCGAACCATGCGAAATGGGCCCCCAAAAAAATTCCCCACCCAACGCCCGTCTCTTCCGTTTCCGCCTCCGCATTTATCGACGTCGATCGTTAATTTGCAAACCTAGACCGCCGACTTATTTGGTTTTGTCGTCAGTGAGTTGCGATACCGACACACTATGTGGCAGACCTGTGGGTACATTATGACGAAGCGAGGTGGAGGATATCGTTAAAGGTGGCGAAGATCATCAGCATCACTACTATGGCGAAGCCGATGCGGAACCCGACCTCCTGCGCGCGCTCGGACAACGGCTTCCCGCGCACGGCCTCGATTCCATAGAACAAGAGGTGTCCGCCATCGAGCAGCGGCACCGGAAACAGGTTGAGAAGCCCGATCGAGACCGACAATACAGCGGCAAGATGCATCAGCGCGACAAAACCCGCGCTCGCCACCTGTCCCGACACCTGGGCAATACGGATCGGGCCGCCGAGTTGATCGGTCGCTTCGCGTCCGACGATCACCCCGCCTATATAAGACAAGGTCCGTTCGATCACGAACCACGTCTCTTCCACGCCCTGCCGCAGCGCCGTGATCGGCCCCGACTTCTCGAATCGCACATCGCCCGGCGCCATCGACCGCGTAATGCCCAGCACGCCGATGCGATGCACGTTGCCGAAATTGTCCTTGATCTCTTTCAGCGCCGGGATCGCCGACAGCGAGACGACGCGCCCGCCGCGATCAACCTCGACTTGTAGCGTCTGACCCGCGCTCGTTCCAACGATCCGCTGCATGTCGGCAAAGCTGTCGACCCGTCGGCCGTCGATCGACAGCACCAGGTCGCCGGGAGCGAAGCCTGCCGTTTCGGCGGCGCTGCCGGGCTGCACCGAATCGACGCGAGCGCTCGTCGATTGTTTGCCGTAAAACATGAAGATGCCTGCAAAAATCACTATAGCTAATATGAAATTTGCAAGCGGACCCGCGACGACAACAGCCGCGCGCGCCGCCACCGGCTGAGTCGGAAAGGCGTGCCGGCGCTCTTCGTCCGTCAATTGAGAGAGGGCGTCCTGGTCGGGCACGCTCGCCGCGTTCTCGTCGCCGAAGAACTTGACATAGCCGCCGAGGGGAACCGCCGAGAGCTTCCAGCGCGTGCCGGTGCGATCGTTGTACCCCAGCAGTTCCGGTCCGAAGCCGAGCGAAAACACCAGAACCTTGATGCGATACAGGCGCGCAACCAGGAAATGGCCGAGTTCATGGAAGAACACGACGATCGTCAGAACGAACAGGAAGGGGATGACATAGCCCAAGAAACCGAAGCCCCACTGGTTGATGCTTGACGTGATGCTCGAACCCATTTCAGCCTCGTTTCCCGGCCCGGCCCGCCCGCAAGCCAAAACCAGCGCTCTAAAGGCGCATAATTTGGTTAAATTGTCTTTGCGGCTATTTCTGGCAAGAGTTCGCGGGCAAGACGCCGCGCATCCGCGTCGATCGCCAGCGCCTCTTCCATATCGGCGGGCTCGCGCAGCAGACCGCGCGATCCGCTCGCTCCGAGCGTCGCCTCGACCAATTCGGCGATGCTGCAGAAGCGAAGCGCGCCGTTGAGAAATTCCGCCACCGCCACTTCATTGGCGGCATTCAGGACCGTCGGCGCGCCGCCGCCCGCCCGGAGCGCCTCGCAGGCGAGCCGCAGCGCGGGAAAGCGGACGAAGTCGGGCTCCTCGAACGTGAGGTTCGTCATCTGCGCAAGCCGCAGCCGGTTGGCGCCGTCGATCCGGCGCGGCCACGCGAGGCAATGAGCGATCGGCACGCGCATGTCCGGCGGGCCGAGCTGGGCGACCACCGAGCCGTCGGTGAACTCGACCATGCCGTGGACGATTGATTGCGGATGCACGAGCACGTCGATCTGGTCGGCAGCGAGATCGAACAGATGATGGGCTTCGATGATTTCTAGTCCCTTGTTCATCATCGTCGCCGAATCGATGGTGATCTTGGGCCCCATCGACCAGTTGGGATGCTTGAGCGCCTGCTCGAGGGTCGCATTACGGATCGCTTCAAGCGCCCAGCTCCGGAACGGGCCGCCGGAGGCCGTAAGGATGATGCGCAGCACGGCTTCGCGCGGCCCCGCGCCGAGCGCCTGGAATATGGCGTTGTGCTCGGAATCGACCGGCAGCACGGTCGCGCCCGCCGCGGCCGCCCGGCGCATGAACGCGGTTCCGGCGCAGACGAGGCATTCCTTGTTCGCGAGCGCGACGATCGTGCCGCGTTCGGCGGCGGCGAGGGTCGGCTTGAGCCCCGCAGCCCCCGTAATGGCGGCGATCACCCAATCGGCCGGCCGGCAGGCCGCTTCGATTACGGCGGATTCGCCCGCCCCGGTCTCGATGCCGGAGCCCGCGAGCGCGTCCTTGAGGGCGCCGTAGCAGACGGGATCCGCGACTGCGGCGAATCGCGCGCCGAGTTCGCGCGCCAACTGCGCGAGCGCCTCCGCGTTGCGGCCGGCAGTCACCGCCTCGATGCGGTAGCGCTCGGGCTGGCGTTTGAGGAGGTCGATCGCGCTCGTGCCGATCGAGCCCGTCGCCCCCAGCAGCGTGATCCGGCGCTCGGAAGTGTCCGCGACCTCGGCGGCGCGCTGCAGAGGAACCGCGCTCATCATCACCACGCGAGCAGTCCGCTGGCGGCGCCATCAAGCCCGCCGCGCGACACCCCCAGAAGGGCTGCTGCGCCGGCTGCCGCGAGAAAACCGTCGAGACGATCCATCAGTCCCCCATGCCCCGGAATGATCCGGCCTGAATCCTTGAGGCCGAAGCGCCGCTTCACGGCCGACTCGAAAAGGTCGCCGCCCTGCGCAACGACCGACAGTAGCAAGGCAAGCCCAGTCGCCGCGAGTATATTTGTCTTTGGCAGATTCAGCAGGTTCGAACCGACCGCTGCGACCGCAGCGCCCGCGGCGACGCCGCCGAGCGCTCCCGCGATAGCGCCCGACCAAGTCTTCTTCGGACTGATCGACGGCGCAAGCTTCGGACCGCCAATCCGCCGGCCGGCAAACAACGCGAGGATGTCGGTCGCCCACACCACCGCAAACAGGTAGAACAACGCGAGCACGCCGAAATCCGGGTGAAGATCCCGGCGCAGCAGCATCGGCCCGGCGAGAACGAGGCCGGCATAGAGCAAGCCCGCCCCGCACCACAGTCTCCGCGTCCCGCCAAGCGCTGCCAGCGCCCCTGCCCCGACGGCGATCACCAGAATCGCCATGCCGGGAAATCCGGACGCGCCGAGCAGGCCGGCGACCGCGAGCACGCCGACGCCGGCGACCTCGGCCGAACGCGGCGCCTTTACGATCTCGGCGGTCCACTCCCAATAGACGATCATCGCGGCAAGGCACCAGACAAGCACGAACGGCCAGCCGCCCAGGAGGACGACGATAATCGCAAGCGGGGCGAGAACGAGGGCGGAGGCGACACGCGCGAGAGCGCCGTCCGCTTGCTTCTTCTCCAGCGGCGGCGACATGGCAGGTCGATGCTCGCTCGCCGTGGTCAGGACCCGGTCCCCGCGCGCGCGGCAAGACCCCCGAAGCGCCGTTCGCGGCGGCGATATTCGGCGATCGCGCTTTCGAGCGCCGCCCGGTCGAAGTCGGGCCAGTAGGTGGGGACGAAGACGAGCTCCGAGTACGCCGCCTGCCACAACAAGAAGTTGGAGAGGCGCTGCTCGCCGCTGGTGCGGATGATGAGATCGGGATCGGGGAGATCCGGCGCATCGAGGTGCGCGGCGATCGATTCGGCCGTGATCGCCTCCGGCGCAAGGCGACCGGCGGCCACCTCGGCTGCGAGCCGGCGCGCCGCCCGGGCAACCTCCTGCCGTGCGCCGTAATTGAAGGCGACGACCAGGGTCAGCCCGGTGTTGCCCCGGGTCAAATCCTCGGCCTCCTGCAGGAGGCGCCCGATCTCGGGGTCGAGAAGGTGTCGCTCGCCGATGATGCGCACCCGCACGTTCTTGTGGTGAAGCTCGGCAAGATCGTTGCGGACGAAGCGGCGCAGCAGCCCCATCAGGTCGCGGACCTCCGCCAGCGGCCGCGACCAGTTTTCCGAACTGAAGGAAAAAAGGGTGAGAATGTCGATGCCGAGATCGCCGGCCGCGCGAACGGTGCGGCGGAGCGCTTCGACGCCGCGCCGGTGGCCCTCGCCGCGCGGCAATCCGCGCTGAGCCGCCCAGCGGCCATTGCCGTCCATGATGATGGCGACGTGACGAGGCGGAGCGAAGGTTTCGCCGCAAACGTTACGCACCGCCTCTATGTGAGACATCGGGGATCTCCAACCGCCCGGTTCAGACGGTCATGATCTCTTTTTCCTTGGCCGCGAGCGCCTGATCGATGTCGGCGATAGCATGATCCGTCGCCTTCTGCACCTCGTCGCCCAGCCGGTCATGATCGTCGCGACTCATTTTTCCGTCCTTTTCCGCCTTCTTGAGCGCTTCCATACCGTCGCGCCGGACATGGCGCACGGCGACTCGCGCCGTTTCCGCGTATTTATGCGCGACCTTCACCAATTCCTTGCGCCGCTCCTGATTGAGCTCCGGCACGCGCAGGCGGATGACCTGGCCTTCGGTGTTGGGCGTAAGGCCGATATTCGCCGCGACAATCGCCTTCTCCACGGCATGGATCGCCCCCTTGTCCCAAACCTGGACGGTGATCAGGCGCGGCTCGGGCACGCTGATGGAGGCGAGCTGATTGAGCGGCATATGAGCGCCGTAGACTTCGGCCTGAATATGGTCGAGCAGCGCCGTTGAGGCGCGCCCGGTGCGCAATCCGCCTAATTCTTGTTTGAGCGACTGCAGGGCGCCCTGCATGCGGCGCTTGAGGTCGGTAACATCATAGGTCGCGGCTGGCATGAACGTTTCTCCCGGAACAAGGTACTGGGCCGGGTCCGGCTGAAGGGACGATCGGCCCGTCGACAACACGAGCTGTCTCGCCGTTGGTCGCCCGTCAGCCGCCGACGATCGTCGCCCGCGCGTGTCCGCGCAAGACGGATTCGACCGCCCCCGGCTCTCGGATCGAAAAAACGATGATAGGTATACGGTGTTCGCGGGCAAGCGCAAAGGCCGTCAAGTCCATGACGCCCAGCTGGCGGTCGATCGCCTCGGCGTGGGTGAGCCGGTCGTAGCGCACGGCATTGGGGTCGCGTTTGGGATCGGCGCTGTAGACGCCATCGACATTGGTCGCCTTCAGCACCGCGTCGCAGCCCATTTCCGCCGCGCGCAGGACCGCCGTGGTGTCGGTCGTGAAAAACGGGTTGCCGGTGCCGCCCGCCAGCACGAGAATCCGGTTCTCGGCGAGGTGCCGCCGCGCCTGCGGCCGCTGGTAGGGCTCGCAGACCTGGGGCATCACCAATGCCGACATGGTGCGGGCCGGCGCGCCCTGACGCTCGATCGCCGCCTCGATCGCCAGCGCATTCATGGTCGTCGCCAGCATGCCCATGACGTCGGCGGTGGTGCGCTCGACCCCCTCCGCGGACGCCCCGCGCAGGATGTTGCCGCCGCCGACCACGACCCCGATCGTCGTGCCGAGCGCCCGGGCGGCGACCAGATCGGCGGCGAACCGATCGAGCGTGGCGGCGTCGATGCCGAACGGCTCCGGCCCGCTCAGCGCCTCGCCTGAGAGCTTGACGATGACGCGCCGAAAGGCGGGCGTTGGCATCATTGCCTCCGGAGCAACCGCTCGTCACCTCTCCCCGCTAGCGGGGAGAGACCGGCGCGGAGCGAGCAACGCGAGAAGCGCTTCGGGAAAGGGGCGTTTCCGTCAGTTTCACAAGGCCCCCTCACGTGCCTTGCGCGCAATCCGGCCTCTCCCCGCAGGCGGGGAGAGGCGATCTGAGAGGATGCGTCGCCGAAGCCCATGACAATCAGCCGAACCGTTCCGTCACCCCTGCCCTGCAGCCGCGGCGACTTCGGCCGCGAAATCCGACTCCTTGCGGTCGATGCCTTCGCCGAGCGCATAGCGCTTGAAGCCCACCACCTCGACCGCGGCGCCCACCTTTTTCTCCGCTTCCTTCAAGGCCTGGGCGACGCTCTTGCTCGGATCGTGGATGTAGGCCTGATCGAGCAGGCAGACTTCCTTGTAATAAGTCTTGAGGCCCGATTCGACGATCTTGTCGATCACCTTCTCCGCCTTGCCCTGCGCCCGCGCTTTGTCGGCGATGACCTCGCGCTCGCGCGCAATCCCGGCCGGGTCGAGACCCGACGGATCGATCGCCTGCGGGTTGGAGGCGGCGACCTGCATCGCGACCAGCCGGCCGAGCGCCAGCAGTTCATCGGCGGCGCCGGTCGACTTCAGCGCGACGAGCACGCCGATCTTGCCCAGCCCTTCGCTGACGCTGCTGTGCATGTAGCTGGCGACCACGCCCTCGGGGACGGACAGCCCAGTGGCGCGCCGCAGCGTCATGTTCTCGCCGATCGTGGCGATCGCCGACGACAGGGCGTCGGCCACCGTCGCATCGCCGACCTTGGCCGCCTTGATGCTCTCGATGTCGTCCCCGACGTCGAGCGCGACCTGGGCGACCATGCGCACCAGGCCCTGGAACTGGTCGTTGCGGGCGACGAAGTCGGTCTCGGAATTGACCTCGACCAATGCGCCCTTCGTCGGCGCCAGGGCGAGGCCGATCAGCCCTTCCGCCGCGACCCGGCCCGCCTTCTTGGCGGCCTTGGCGAGGCCCTTCTTGCGCAGCCAATCGACCGCGGCCTCGATGTCGCCGCTGGTGTCGGCGAGCGCGGCCTTGCAGTCCATCATGCCTGCGCCCGTCTTGTCGCGCAGTTCCTTGACCAACGAAGCGCTGATAGTCGCCATAGGGTGCCTCGGTTTCTTCGATGACGCCAACCGACCTGCGGCCCGCGCATCAATCTGTCTGTTTCACCTCTCCCCGGCGGGGAGAGGTCGGATTCCGAGCGAAGCGAGGAACCGGGTGAGGGGGTACGCAAGCCGGATCAAGGGTCCCTCACCCCGCTCGCATCTCGTTTCACTCAATGCTCGCCGACCTCTCCCCGCCGGGGAGAGGTGAAAGCCATGCTCACGCGCGCTACTGATGTCACTCCGCCTCGGCGCTGAGGTCCTTCGCCTTGGCGATCCAGCGCTCGACCCGGCCCGGCAGGCCGACCGCCTCACCCACTCCGTGGGCTGCGTCGGGGCCCAGAGCCGCGATCTGCCAGTAATGGAAGATGCCGAGGTCGTTGAGCTTCTGCTCGATCGCGGGCGACACGCCGGACAGCTTCTTGAGATCGTCGGCGACCCCGCGCGGACCGGGAAGCGCCTCGAAGCCGCCCTCGCTGGCCGCGGCCGGAAGATCTTCGCCGATCGGGGCCTCCGCCTCGCCGATGTCGATGCCCGCCTCGCCGTGCGCGCGCGAAATACCGTCGATCGCCGCCTTGGAGATCAGTTCGCAGTAGAGGCTGATCGCGCGGCCGGCATCGTCATTGCCGGGGACGATGTAGGTGATGCCCTCCGGATCGCAGTTGGTGTCGACCACGGCGGCCACCGGGATGTGGAGGCGCTGCGCCTCCTTGATCGCGATGTCTTCCTTGTTGGTGTCGATCACGAACAAGAGGTCGGGCAGCCCGCCCATGTCCTTGATGCCGCCGAGCGCGCGCTCGAGCTTGTCGCGCTCGCGCGTCAGCGTCAGCCGCTCCTTCTTGGTGTAGGCCTGCGCCTCGCCGGAATTGAGCATCTCGTCGAGCTTGCGCAGCCGCTTGATCGATTCGGAGATGGTCTTCCAGTTGGTCAGCGTGCCGCCGAGCCAGCGCGAGTTCACGTAGTACTGCGCGGCGCGCTTGGCCGCGTCGGCGACGGCGTCCTGCGCCTGCCGCTTGGTGCCGACGAACAGGATGCGCCCGCCGCCGGCGACGGTATCGCTCACCGCCTGCAGCGCCCGATGCAGCAT
>ERZ724503.972-NODE-972-length-12912-cov-4.570273_pt1 | contig 12912 bp, 10 predicted proteins | sample MGYA00376036_ERZ724503 | MGnify/ENA primary metagenome ERZ724503 (study PRJEB28724, sample SAMN07190885) | wastewater metagenome | isolation source: influent of sewage treatment plant in Hong Hong | place: Hong Kong | collected 2016-03-17 ...
TTCAATGGTCACGATTCAGATGCTCAAACTCTGAGCTCAGGATTCATCACACACTGATTATAGTTGAACTCTGAATCCCAGAAACCTGTGCCTAAGCTGACAACCACACACGGACAAAAAGCGTCCGCTTTGTGTTTGTCCTCTTAGTGCTCGGTTTCTACCCGGGATTCATCGTATCCTTTTATAATTTGGCTTGCCATTTGTCGGTCCAAACGAGGTCGTTGTGGCCGCCTTTGAATTCGGATTTGCCTTCCAGTTTATCAATGACTTGTTTGATGGTTTCTTCATTGTTGTGGTAAGCATTGACGAATGTCTTCACCATAGTCGCATCATGCAGGTGTGTCGTGAAGTTCAATGATACGAAGGCATGCGGAACTTCCCAAACAAACCAAGGAACTTCATTTGCCATGGCAGTGCTCCATTGGATACGGTAGTTATTTTGTGCTCCGTAGCCAGCGATGTCAGCAACTTCCAAAGCGAAATCAACTTCGTCACGGTATTTCAAAGTTGCGCCTTTAACACGAGAGCCGCGTTCATTTACAGTCACTTCATAGCCACGTTTCGTCAGTTCATCCACGAACAGTTGTTGCGCTTTCGAACCGTTATCCGTGATGCCGCCTTTTTCGCCTTCCAGCATGTAAAGACGGATGCGTTTGTGGTCGACTGGATTGATCGGCAAGTTGTTTTGGGTATCTTTGATCAAAGAGATCCCTTTATCAGCAGCTTCCGCTCTCCATTGCAGATGTTCTTCACAGCCGATGACGTTCAAATCTTCACGCGTGCGCAACAGAGTACCGTTTGCTTGTTTTTCAGGTAAGTGCAATTTAGCTTTCAAGCCCAAGATACGACGCAAAGCATCAGTCAAACGTTCTTCCGTGATGACGCCGTTTTGGTAACCTTTCAGCATGAAGCCGAAGTCCTCTTCGATGTTGTTGAAGAACAGGAACATATCGCAGCCGGCAGCGATCGATTTCGGAACGTAATCTTCACGGCGCATAGCGGACGTCATACCCAACATGTGCGTTGCATCCGTGATGACCAAGCCGTTGAAGCCTAGTTCAGTCTTCAATGCATCTTGGATCAATTCTTCAGCCAATGTTGCAGGCATGATATCTTTGTCTTCCAAAGCAGGGTTCAATTCTTTTTGCAAAGCAGGGACAGCAATGTGTCCTGCCATGATCATTTCAACGCCGCGATCGATATGATTTTGGTACACTTTACCGAATGAAGCGCGCCATTCTTCAGGACTTAATTCATTCACTCCCAAAACCAAATGTTGGTCGCGTTCTTCGGTTCCATCGCCAGGGAAGTGTTTGATGCACTGGATCACGCCATCTTCCATGTTTTCGCCGTTCTCCGCAGTCAATCCGTCCAAATAAGCATTTGTGTACTTGATGACAGTTTCAGCATCCGTGCCGTAAGCACGCGTATTGACGATTGTGTTTCTCCAATTGTAAAGGATGTCCACACATGGGTCAAAGTTGACGTTGACGCCTAAAGCTTTTTCTTCACGCGCGGAAACCAATCCGGCATGGTAAGAAACCTGAAGGTCGCCTGCAGCTTCAGCCTGGGCACCGGAAGCGATGTATGTGCCTTCACTGCAAGCGCCGTTTCCGCCTGAATCGCAGTTCGCAGCCACCAACAGAGGAATCTTGGACATGGATTGCAGGTCGTTCAATAGATCTTGGATATCTTCTTTCGAATTGCCGTGATAGCGTGCGCCACCGATGTGGAATTTTTCAACGATTTCCTGGTTGGTGAAGTCGTTTCCTGAGAAGGCATCATTTCCGAAGAAGAAAAGGTTCGTGAACAATTGCCCTACTTTTTCCTCATCGGTCATGCCGGCGATCGTTTCGTTTACCCAAGCGACCTGTTTGTCGCTCAGATTATATGGTTTTGCTTTTAAATCAACTAATTTTGGCACTGTTTTTCCTCCTGCTAACGTAATTTTTGGAATATAGATTAATCGAATTGAGCCAATAAAGCATGGAATTCTCCAAGAACTTTTGCTTGGTATTCTCCCGCATATTCTTTGTTCAGGAATTTTCCGATCGCTTCATTGCTCAGACGTTCCCAAGAGAACTCTTCTTTGCCGAAGAGGATCGGATAATAGAATACGCCATTTACCGCTGCCGCTTGTTCATCGCCAGGTGCGTCGCCGACCATCAAAATTTCGTCCGCTGCATAACCTTTCGTCAACAAATCAGCGATTGCATCCGCTTTGCTGCCGACTTCTTGTCCGTAAACTACGTCAACTTGCGGCATCAGATTGTGTCTGTTCCATTCGCTGTTCAAAGCTTCGCTGTTGGCAGAACTTACGATTGCGACATCCGTCAAGCCATGGATTTTTGTCAGTCCTTCGAGAACGCCAGGGAACGGTTTGTCTTCTCCAGCCAATTCGGTTTCGATGCCTTCATTGACTTTCTTGCTCCATACCAAAGCTTTTTCCAGATCGGCAGAAGACGCTTTTGCGATTTCCGCTTCAAGGGATGCATTCGATAACGATGGCGCATTGTTTGCCCAATCGGTCAGTGCCGAAATATCACCGATATCTTCGCCTTTTTCCTGTGCTTCGATCAACGTCAAAACCAATGCTTTGAAGCGATTGATGCCGCGTGTGCTTGAAAATAGGTTGATGCGGTTCCAGTCAGCCAAGAAAGTTTCGCGATCTTTGATGCCATACTCATCCGCTGCCAAAGGACCGAAGAAACGTTCATGCTTCACGTTCATCGTATCCATAGCGCAACCGTCGGAATCGACGCAGACTAAGAATTGTTTTTGTTTCGTAAATTGTGTTGGGTATGTAGACATATTTTTTCTCTCCTAACTTGATATCAAAAAAAGGACAGATAGAGAAGAACTGTGCAACACATTTCGTTCTATCTGCCCTATTCAATTACCTAAACTTATACGCCTGAATATGCGTTGAAGCCGCCATCGATCGGCAATACTACGCCGTTCACAAAGCTTGCAGCTTTATCGTCAGCCAAGAACAGCAAGCCGCCGATCAATTCATGCGGTTCGCCGAAACGGCCCATTGGTGTGCCGTTCAGGATTTTACCTGTACGAGGAGTTGGTGTGCCATCTTCATTGAACAATAGCGCTTGATTCTGTTTTGAAACCAAGAAACCAGGAGCGATCGCATTGACACGGATACCTACGTGAGCAAAGTGAACAGCCAACCATTCAGTCAAGTTGGAGATAGCAGCTTTTGCGCCTGAGTAAGCAACGATTTTTGTCAATGGTGTGAAACCGTTCATGCTTGAGATGTTGATGATGTTAGCGCCTGGACGGCCAACCATGTCTTTAGCAAAAACTTGTGTAGGCAATACTGTACCCAAGAAGTTCAAGTTGAAGACGAACTCGATACCGCTTTGTTCCAAGTCGAAGAATGTTTTTGTTCCTTCAGGCAAATCAGTTTCATGGTACTCGTTGTCGGTTGTTGCGCGCGGGTTGTTGCCGCCTGCTCCGTTGACCAAGATATCCACTTCACCTAATTCAGCTACGACAGCTTCTTTAGCTGCTTGCAGACTTGGCAATTCCAATACGTTGGCTTTGAACGCTTTAGCGATGCCGCCTTCAGCAACAATTTCATCAGCATAGCCTTGTGCGTTATCCAAGTTTAAGTCCAAAAGAGCTACTTTAGCGCCTGCTCTAGCGAACTCTTTCGCGAAATAAGAGCATAAAACGCCGCCAGCACCTGTTACTACTACTACTTTATCGGTAAAATCATGAACGAATGGACTTGTCATGGTGATTTTCCTTCTTTCTTATTGTTATTGTTATTGTTGAGCTTTCAAGTTTTTCTTAACTGCTTCTTCCAAACCATTCAGGTAAGTTGCGCCTAACGCACGGTCATACAAACCATAACCTGGTTTACCGGTTTCGCCCCAGATCATACGGCCATGGTCCGGACGGATTGCGCCTTCAAAGCCGCCTTCAACACACGCTTTTACTACTTCATACATATCGATGGATCCCATTTCCGACAAGTGAGCAGATTCTTCGAATGAACGTCCGCCGACTAATTTCACGTTACGTGCATGCACGAAGTTCACACGTTTTTTAGCCAACATATCTTTCAAGATTGCTACCGCATCGTTCTTTGGATCTGAAGCGAATGAACCTACGCATAATGTAACGCCGTTGTATTCGCTGTCGTACAATTTGATGAAACGGTTCAAGGCTTCTCCGCCTGTGATGATGCGCGGCAATCCGAAGATGCTGTATGGAGGATCATCAGGGTGAATCGCCATCTTCACGCCGGCTGCCTCAGCTGTAGGCATGATCGCTTTGATGAAGTACTCCAGGTTTTCCCATAGTTTTTCTTCGTCGACTTCTTTGTATTCATCCATTAAAGCGTTCATTTCTTCGGAATTGTAACTTTCGTCCCAACCTGGAAGAGAAAGCGTACGTGGGTCCATTTTGTTTACTTCTTCTTCATCGAAGATCAACGCATTTGAACCATCCGGTAATTCGTATGCCAAGTTGGAACGAGTCCAGTCAAAGATCGGCATGAAATTGTAGCATACAACCGGAATTCCTGCTTTACCCAAGTTAGTTAAGGTTTCCTTGTAGGCACTGATGTATTGATCACGATCTGGACGACCCAATTTGATGGATTCGTGAACCGGAACAGATTCAATGACAGAAATGTATAGACCTTCTGCTTCTACGTCCGCTTTCAATTTTTCGATTCTTTCCAATGGCCACGGTTGACCAACCGGGATATCGTAGACTGCAGTCACGATTCCTTTCATGCCAGGAATTTGACGGATATTTTTCAAAGTAACAGGGTCCTCGTGACCGTACCATCTGAATGACATTTCCATTTCAAAAACACTTCCTCTTCTTTTTTTGTTTTTTATTTTTTAAAATCAAAGTATTCTACAGCATTGTTGTAGCTGATGTTCGTGATCAGTTTTTCCAATAGCTTGACATCATTCGGGATTTCTCCACGTTCCACGAGATCACCGATGAAATCACAAAGGATGCGGCGGAAATACTCATGACGCGTATAGGAGATGAAACTTCTTGAATCTGTCAGCATGCCGACAAAATTCATCAACAGACCTGCTTCAGATAAGGATTTCAATTGTTTCAGCATGCCGTACTTGGTGTCGTTGAACCACCAACCGGAACCCATCTGAACTTTGCTCTTGATGCCTTTATCATTCGCTTGGAAGTTCGTGATTGCCGTTCCCACCAAGTCGAAATAAGTAGGGTCAAGGTTATAAGCGATGAATTTAGGCAATTCATTCGTCAAGTCCATTGCACCAAGCAGATTGTTCAAAGCATAGGATACGTTCGGTTGATCCTGGATGGAATCGAAGCCGGCATCCGCGCCCAATTTAGCAAACATGCGTTTGTTGTTGTTGCGGATAGCGCCGAAGTGCAATTGCATCACGAAGTCTTTGGCCGCATAGATTTTGCCCAGTTCCACCAACAAGCGTGTTTGGTATTTTGCGTATTCCGCTTCAGAAATGCTGTCACCAGCGATCGCTTTGGCGTAGATGGCTTCAATTTCTTCATCCGTGGCTTCAGCATAGTAGATTTGGGACAGGCCGTGGTCGGAAACGTTCGAACCATGATCCGCAAAATATTGGATCCGCTCTTCCATTCCTTCCAACAACTCAGCGAATGTCGTCATTTCCTTGCCGGTCGCCTCTTGCATTTTTCCGATGAACCCAGCAAACTTGGCTGCGTCTTGGATAGCGAAAGCTTCATCCGGACGGAAACCAGGAACGACTGCTACATCAAATGTCTCGTCTTCAGCGATTGCCTTGTGCCACTCCAACGTATCCGTAGGGTTGTCTGTCGTACAAATGAAGGTGACGTTGGAATTTTTGATCAATTGACGCGCTGTAAGTTTTTCTGCCTTCAACACGCGGTTGCATTCCGCATAAATTTCCTTCCAGTTTGCGCTGGTAAGTGTTTCTTCTATATGGAAATACTTTTTCAATTCCAAGGCTGTCCAGTGGAACAACGGGTTCCCTACCGCATTTTCAGCAGTGTAGGCCCAAGCTTCAAATTTTTCTTCAGGGGAAGCACTACCGGTGATCTTTTCTTCCGGAATTCCCATTGCACGCATCGCGCGCCATTTATAATGATCTCCGCCCAACCATAGTTCGGTAATGTTTTCGAATTCATAATCTTCAGCGATCTGCTGTGGGACCAAATGGCAGTGGTAATCGAAGATGGGCATGTTTTCCGCATACTCGTGATAAAGTTTTTTGGCTGTTTCGGACTGTAACATAAAGTCGTCATGAATAAATGACATGTGAAGAAATCCCCTTCCGAGCTTTATTTTGAATATTATTGATTATTGCGCTTTGATTTCTGCCAAACGATCAGCAAATTCTTTAGCTGCAGCTGTTACACTGGCATAGCCGCCTTCTTTTAGGTTTCGTGTCAAGGCACTGCCGACACCGACTGACCAAGCTCCGTTTGCAATCCATTTGTCCATGTTCTCAATGCTTACGCCACCTGAAGGCATCACGTCAACCCAAGGAATAGGACCATGAACGTCTTTGATGAATCCAGGACCCAATAAACCACCCGGGAACAGCTTCACTACTTCGCAGCCAGTTTCCAAAGCCATCTGAATTTCTGTTACAGAACCGCATCCAGGCAAGTATGGAACAGTGTATAGGTTGCACATTCTTGAAATCTTTTCATTGAAGGAAGGGCTTACGATAAATTTTGCTCCGTTCATGATCGAAATTCTTGCAGCGACTTCATCCAAAACTGTACCTGCACCTACAACCATATCTGTACCTGTGAATTCATCGGACAGTTTACGCATAACGTTCTCAGCACCAGGTGTCGAAAAAGTCACCTCGATGTTCTTGATGCCTCCTTGATAAGCTGCTTTTGAAATCTCATAACCTGCTTCCTCGGAAGCTCCGCGCACTACTGCAAACAGGTAATTTTCTTGTAATTGAGCCAGGGTATCTCTCTTGACGCTCATTTGTCATCCTCCATTCATGGTTTCGCATTGTGGAACTCAGTATCATAACTCGAGTTCATTATAGAATTTACCATCTTTTATGTCAACGAAATTCCATCAGAAATATAAAAATGAATGATAAATTGTGAAAAATTTGTGGCATACTGTTGAATACCTCCAAAAGAAAGAGAGTCTGACAAAAAAAACTCCCCATAAACCGCATTTATCATGCGTTTCGTGGGGAGTTCCGCTATATCGGCTTGAGATCGGAAAAGATCAAAAGTGACCGAGCAACTGTGAAATTTTTGTGGAATATTCCAAAATTTTTCCTGTATAGAATTCTTTATCAACCATGTCAGACAAGGGCAAGGATATGCTGATTGCACCTGCAGCAACTTCCCTAGCGCTCGAAAAGGCTGCAGCGATACAGACGATTCCCTCTTCAAACTCCTCATCATCGAGGGCATAACCATTCCTTCTGATTTCATCCAGTTCACTGATGAGATCTTCGTAAGTGGTAATCGTACGCCCGGTTTTTTGTTCCGGAACGATACTGTCCCAATATTCTCGGACGGCAGCGTTTTGACGGGTGCTCAAGAGCGCTTTCCCGACAGCGGTGCAATAAAGCGGCGCTTTTGTACCGATCTTTGATTGCATCCGTACACCGCGGGATTCACCATATTTATCGATATACAGCACTTCATCATTGTCCTCCACAACCAGATGCACGGTCTGCCTCGTATCATCCGACAATTGGCGGATCATGCTTTTAGCGACATTCAAGAAGTCGATGTTGTGGACACGCTTGTTTCCGAGATGGAACATCTTCAAGGAAATGCGATACTGTTTCGTATCAGGGTTGCGATCGATATAGCCGTTTTCCATTAAGGAATTCACCAAGCGATGCGTCGTTGCCTTGTGCAGATGGACTTTTTCGCTCAATTCCATCAGACTTAGACTAGGATAGTCTGCCAACGTTTCCAAAATAGCCAAAGCGCGGTCAATTGATTGTACTTTTGGACTTGTGTTTACTGCTTCTTTTTGTACCATTATTTTGCTCATCCTTTTCCGTTTTTAGTCTTACATTTCTTGAATTATTTGGATAATCATTCATTTTTATACGCTTTAGATCAAAAAAATACATTTTCATTCACCAAACGGGTAAACGTTTCACATTGTGATATTATAGCAAAAAAAATATAGCCTGATAACCCCCTTGAGCGGAATTATTTGTAAAATGTTTCCGTTTCCGCACTGAATCGAAACAATCCCCTGAATAAATCTCAAAAAAATAAAAATTCGTTTCATATTTGTTTACATTTCACTAAATCAAACATTTTTTTAATATTTACTCCACTCCTTTGACTTGTATACGTTTTCTGAATATACTAATATCAGATTACGAAAAGCAGTCTTACATCCTGATACATTACTCGCGCTATTATTTTCGTCCTTATGTTCAAAATATTAATTTTTTTATGGGAGGTATCTTCTAAAAATGGCTAAGAATCATATAATCCACACAGCCAAACGTCCATTCGGATTCCGTGATATACTCGGATATTTTATGGGCGACTTCGGTTGCAACATGAGTTTCACGTTAATTTCCAGCTATATGTTCATTTTCTACACACAGTATATCGGGATTTCATTGGCTCACTACTCCATCATCATTCTGATTACGAAGATTTTTGATGGCATCAACGATCCAATTATCGGCGCTATCGTTGATCGGATGGGCGCAGATAAAAAGGGTGAAAAATTCAAACAATGGATTCTGCGAGGCTCTCCATTCCTTGCACTGGCAGCAACGGTCATCTTCATAGATGCGGCTGATTGGTCTTATGCCGCAAAACTCGGCTTGTGTATCGGTGGGTACATCTTATGGGATTTGACCTATACAGTCGTTAACGTACCTTACGGCGCTTTGAGTTCCGTCATGACTTCCAAGCCTTCCCAACGGGCTGCTTTATCCAACGCGCGTTCGTGGGGATACATCATCGCCGGCGTTCCACTAGGAATCCTGATTCCTTTGTTCGCCTATGAACAAGTCACGAAAAATGGTCAGACAGCCAGTATCTTTCGAGGCGAAAGAATGTTTCCGATCGCTATCATCCTGGGCATCATTTCGATTGTTGCCTTTGCGTTACTTTATCTGAATACGGAGGAACGTATCCAGCACACAGAAAGTGAAGGCGAAAAGGTTAAATTCAATTATTTCATAACGTTAAAAGACTTTTTCCGCAATCGTGCGATTTTGGGTATTTCTCTTGCCTCTATCGCTCAGATCATGTTCATAATGGGCGGTAACCAATTGCATCAATTGACTTATCAGATGTACTTCCGAGACGGAACCTTGAGTTCTTACGCCATCCTGACTCAAATTATTCCACTATTCGTTGGTACAGCTCTCGGTGGATCTTTGGTAGGCAAACTGGGGAAAAAAGAATTGTCGACTTGGCCATTACTGGGAGCCATCGCTGTTTATGCCTTTCTTTATCTGGTCGAAATCAAAAATCCGATTCTTTGGATCACGATGCAGATCATCGCAAACAGCTTCGCCTTCGGTTTGGCGATCTACACTTGGGGGATGGTTGCGGATGCAATCGACTACCAAGAATGGAAGACCGGCATCCGAAATGAAGGTTCTGTGTACGCAACTTACTCTATGCTGCGTAAGATCGCACAGGGCTTCGGCCAGTCGTTCATTCCTGCAGCCATTGCTATCTTGATTCCGACACTGGATGTGAAAGATGCCTTCACCTGGACTTCAGAAAACGCGTTGGCCATACGCGATATGGCTGTTCTATTCCCGTTGATCGGTTACATTATCATCTTCATCTGCTTCAAGTTCATCTTCAACTTGGACAGAAAAACAGTTGCAGAGATGCAAGTCGCTTTAGGCCGTGACGAAGAATAATCACTCAGTAGCATTGCGTACGCAAAAAAAAGGTGAGCTATCTCCAATTTTGAGACAGCTCACCTTCTTTTTATTCGTATTCTGCAAAGATCTCTTCCGGTGTCTTCAGAACGCCACCGGTATTGGCTGATGTAACCAAAGCGGCGTAACGTGCCAACCAACCTGTCTTCACTTTCGATACAAAGCGTGTTTGCTTTTTCTTTCTTTCTTCAAGTACTTCGTCAGCAACGCTTACGTTGATCGTACGGTGCTCAAGATCAATGACGATTTCATCCCCGTCTTCAATCAAGCCGATCGGGCCGCCTGAAGCTGCTTCCGGAGAGATGTGTCCGATTGCGATACCGCGAGTGGCACCTGAGAAACGGCCATCCGTGATCAGTGCAACATCACGGCCTAAGCCGCGTCCCACGATGGAAGATGTCGGTGCCAGCATTTCCGGCATTCCGGGTCCACCTTTAGGTCCTTCATAGCGGATGACGACAACATGGCCTTTTTTGACGGTGCGGTTGTCGATTGCTTCCACCGCTTCATCATGGCTACTGAAGCAGATCGCTTTTCCGACGAATTTTTTGATGTCTGCATCCACGCCGCCGACTTTGATGACGCCGCCGAAAGGAGCGATATTACCGTTCAGGATGGACAACCCACCGACCGGAGAATAGGCATTTTCGTATTTATGGATGACTTCTTCGTTCTTGATTTCGTGTCCTGCGACATTTTCGCGGATCGTCTTGCTGGTGACAGTGATACGATCCGGATGCAGGTTGCCGTGTTTGATCAATTCATTCATGATTGCAGGGACACCGCCTGCTTCATGCACATCATGCATGGAGAAAGCAGATGATGGTGCGATTTTTGACAGGTACGGAGTTGTTTCCGCAATTTCGTTGATGCGGTTCATGTCATAGTCGATTCCTGCTTCTTTCGCCAAAGCCAATGTATGTAGCACCGTATTTGTCGAACCACCCATCGCCATATCCAATGCGAAGGCATCATCGATCGCATCAGCAGTGATGATATCGCGCGGCTTGATGTCTTTTTCGACCAAGTCCATCAATTTGAAGGCCGCGTCGCGGATCAGTTGTCTTCTCTCATCACTGACTGCCAAAGCAGTCCCGTTGTATGGCAATGCCAATCCCAAAACTTCCATCAGCGAGTTCATGGAGTTCGCAGTGAACATTCCCGCGCAGGAACCGCATGTTGGGCAAGCGTTGGCTTCCATATCGAAAAATTCTTCTTGGGTCATTTTGCCTTCTTTGAAAGTGCCGACAGCCTCAAACATGGATGACAAGGTCAGAGCCTGTCCGGTAGCGGAAAGTCCCGCCTTCATCGGGCCGCCTGAGCAGAAAATCGCCGGAACATTGGTGCGGACAGCCGCCAATAGCATGCCCGGTGTGATCTTATCGCAGTTTGGGATGTAGAAGACACCGTCGAACCAGTGTGCGTTGATGACCGTTTCAGCGGCATCAGCAATGATTTCGCGTGACGGCAACGAATAACGCATCCCGATGTGTCCCATCGCGATTCCGTCATCGACACCAATCGTGTTGAACTCAAAAGGAATCCCGCCGGCTTCACGGATCGCTTCTTTGGCGATATCGCCTAATTCTCTTAAATGCACGTGACCAGGCACGATATCTGTATAGGAATTGCAGACAGCTATGAACGGTTTGTCCATGTCTCCTTCTTCCCTGATTTGTCCGGTCGCTCGTAACAAGGAACGATGTGGCGCCTTATCTATTCCCTTTTTGATTTTATCACTACGCATTGCTGTCTCCCCTTTTTTCCGTATATTTATAAAAAAGAAGCCCTCATGTGATGTAGGGCTCCAGCTTACGTCGAGCCCTGATTCACTAAGAATAGGACTCAACTAATTGAATAGTTTGAATCCTAGGGCATAATAATGACTAATAAAGTGTTTACAGCATGGCAAGCAGTTGTACGGTGCACGTTCATTCTTCTCATCATACTGCAACTCCTTCCATTATCTTTCTCTAAATATTAAATCCAAATTAGAAATAAGTCAATGATTTTATTTTCCTTTTATTTTCCTTTCATATTCCTGCCACTTTTCTACCTGCATCGTGTTACCGAAAGAGAGGAACCGGAGAGAAGTTTTCCGGAAAGTAAAGTTCCGCAGTGTCCGGGTCGAGGGTCATTTTCATTTCAGATACCAACTCTTGCTGGTCCGCAGCCATGGATAGCTCATTGAATTGACTAAGAACCCCTTCATAAATGGGTATGCAGGGCAAAGCTTCCAAAACGTCCATCGGCCTCATCAGTGTCACGGGCTTATTGGACTGCATCACGCCTCCTTTAACTAATACAGATGACACAAAATGAGAACAGAAATAATAATTTTTCCTTTCCCACTCTTTATTGAACAGAGCAGGCACTAGGCCTAAAAGGTTATAACGATACTTTTCTTTGTCCTTTTCGAATGAAGAAACATACGCCCTCATTACCTTCGCCTGTTCCTCTGAAACCTTCAACGCATACACCGCACATTTTGCACGGCTGTAGAAATCGGATGTCACATCTTCGTGTATGAAGCCTCCTATAAAAGGATTATTGGCTTTTTTCCTGCCGAAACTGAAGGTATCCTCCAACACTGCATCAAACGCCAAGGATATGTGATTGTATTTTTTCCTCGTGAACAGTTTGATGGTCCGCGTCAAAATAGACCCTGTATCCGTCAACAATAAATAAATCTCCTGTTCTGACATCTTTATACTCCTAAATTGTTATTACAAAATCTGACTTTCATCCCTATCAGTAAGTTGATCGATAAGGCGGCTTATACCGTTATGGAAAATGTAAAGTCGTTCTGCTTTCTATAGCTACCAATTGATTATACCAAAAAAATCAGACTGCAAGTATTTTTTCAAAAAATTATCTTTTGCTTCTTTCAGCTCTCTCATGTGCACGCCCTCCCCTATCGACACTAGGATAGTCAGCGCATATCTGATAAAATAGAAGAAAAATCGAATAAAGGGAGCAAACCTATATGTACCATTGGTCTGAACTGTCCAAAAACTATCCT
>ERZ724503.974-NODE-974-length-12890-cov-12.994936_pt1 | contig 12890 bp, 12 predicted proteins | sample MGYA00376036_ERZ724503 | MGnify/ENA primary metagenome ERZ724503 (study PRJEB28724, sample SAMN07190885) | wastewater metagenome | isolation source: influent of sewage treatment plant in Hong Hong | place: Hong Kong | collected 2016-03-17 ...
CTTATTTAATGGCACCTGTTAGAATTGTAGCTGTATATGAAACTTATAATATGAATACTCAAAAATTTGAACAATTAATACATAAATTTTTTGGAAAAGTTTGTTTAAATATAGATATTTTTGGAAATGACAATAAAAGATATACCCCAAGAGAGTGGTTTATAGTTCCTTTTGAAATAATAGAAAGAGTTGTTGAACTTATTATTAGTGGGATATTGTTGGGTATAGATATGATGAAGAGAATGAAAATCTAATATATTACAATTTGCAATAAAATCAACCTACAAAAAAATAGTCCACTATAATTCGTTTACATTTACAATATTAAAGGAATAAAATGAATATTTGTGGTATTGAACTAAAAGCTAATAATGTGATTTTAGTTGTATTAAAAAACAATGAGTATATTGATATTAAAATTAAAAAACTAATACTTGAAGATGATGAAAAACAAGAAGAGATTAGAAAATTTTGTAATGAGTTTTTAGATTTTTTACAAAAAAATGAAATCGAAAAAGTATTTATAAAAAAACGAGCGAAAAAAGGTGCTTTTTCAGGTGGAGCAGTTACATTTAAACTAGAAGGATTAATTCAGCTAAATCCACTTTGTAGCGTTGAGTTGATATCATCGCAAAGTATAAGTACTTTTGAAAAGAAAAATCAAATAGAGTTTCCAAAAGAGCTAAAAAAATATCAAGAACAAGCTTATTTAACAGCTTTGTGTAAAATCTAAAATTAATCAAATTAAAACTTAATTATTTTAGATTATTTAATTTTGTTTTGATAGAATAGTACAAAATCTAATTAGGATATGAGAACTATATGAAAAATTTTGAATATTCTTACATTTACACAAATAATTTTAAACAAAAGATACAAAGAAATTTTAAAATAATTTATAAATCAAATCATTTAATAACTAAAATTACTTTTGATATAGAATCTGTAGATTTTGACCTAAAACTAAATCAAGAATGGTTGAGTTCTAAAAAAAATTATGGTTTGATAAGTATAGATGAAAAATTCCTAAATAAAAATGAAGAAAAAGCTATACTACTTATGATTTATGATATAAATCCTAGTTTTTTCACAAATGATTATCTTTATAGTGAAGATAAGACTATGTTAGAAAAACTACTTAAAATAAAAGAAGAGTACAATTATCTAACATAATAGTCTAATTTGTTATAATTTATAAAAATTTAAAGGAGTATTTATATGAGAGTGATTTGTCCTAGTTGTTTAAGTATTAATAATGTTCCAAAAAAAGATTCTTATTTAAAAGCAAATTGTGGAAAATGCAAAGAGTCACTTTTAAATAATAAACCAATAACTCTAACAAATTCAAACTTTGATGAAATAGTTGTAAATAGTGATATTCCTGTAATTGTAGATTTTTGGGCGTCATGGTGTGGACCATGTAAAATGTTTGCTCCTATTTTTGATGAAACTTCAAAAAAATATCCACTAAAAGCAATTTTCGCAAAAGTAAATACTGAAGTTGAACAAACTTTAGGTGGGAAATATCATATAAAATCTATCCCTACTTTGGTTGTTTACAAAAATGGCGTTGAAGTAAAAAGAGTAAGTGGAGCATTGGACCCTCTAAGATTAGCAAATTTGGTAAATGAGTTTATTTAAAAACCTTGAGAATTTATTCTCAAGGTTTTTTATAACATGGTGATTTTATCTTCTTTAGTAGTTATCATACATAAAAACTCATATACACTTCCATAACATGCCTCATATTTATGTGCAACACCAGCAGGAATATAGATAAAATCTCCAGCAATTGCATGATACTCTTCATCTCCAACAGTTACTTTTGCTTCACCTTTTAACACATATTGTTGATGTTGGATTTCATTTATATGGTTTGGCATCGAACCATCAACGGCTAAAGTTACCTTTCTTACTATAAAATCTTTATCTTCTTTTGGAGTTAAAACTGCAATTGAAGCATTTACCGTTTTTGGGATACAATTTGACTCGTAAGTTTGTGAATTATTACAATATTTATTCATGTTTTTTCCTTTTTTATTAACTTAAAACTTCAACTTTGATTGACTTAAATCTTGCTGTCATGATTAATTCATCAGCTTCATCTCCAAAAATATAATTTATCTTAGATTCAGGATGATGAAATGTCGTAAAAAGTGTACCTTTTTTGATTGTTTTTACAAACTTAATAGGTAAAGAAGCCGTTTGACCATATTGTGTTCTTAAAACTACATATTCACTTTTTATTCTATCTTTATCTTCAATTGAAGCTAAAATTACATCTTTATCATATTTTGAATTTAATGGTTCACATCTTCTTGTTTGAGCTGAATTATTATATTGAACAATAGTTCTTCCAGTTGTTAAATAGAACTCATTTGAAGCAAACTCTTCTTTATTTACTAGCTTTTTGATTTGCTCTCTTAATTGATATTGATGATAATGGAAAGTTCCTTTTTTATCTTCTGTTCTAAAGCCATCAATATGTAAAATAGGTGTATCCTCTTTTTTTATAGGCCAAAGCATCCCTCTATTTCTATTTTTTGAAAGCTTGTGATAAGTTGCCCCACTAAATCTACTTCCAACAGCTTCTTTTGTCTCATTCCATACATCTTCAATATCTTTGTAGTTAAACTCTCCATTGATTTTATTTTCAATATCTCTTAAAACTTCCCAATCATCGGGCATATCACACTCTACAAGTGGTTGAGAAAGATGAAGTCTTCTCATGGCATTTACATAAACACCTGTTTTTTCATAGGCTGATTTTACACCAAAGATAATATCTGCCATTTTTGTAATTTCATTCATAAATAGTTCATTTGAAATTATTAATTCCAGATTTTGTAAACCTTTATGTACTTTATTTTGATTTGGATGAATATGAGCGATATCTTCTCCCATAACATACATAGCTTTTACACGTCCAGCTATCATCTCTTGTATTAACTGTGGAGTCATCAAACCTATCTCTTTTGGAGTTGTATAATCTGGTCCAAAATATGGTAAACAGCCAGTATCACAGGCTCCTTGAACATTATTTTGACCACGAAGTGGCATAAGTCCAGTTCCTGTTTTTCCTATATTTCCTGTAAGCATTGCAAGATGTGTGATTGCCATAACAGCATAACTTCCATCAAGATGCTCAGTAATTCCTAATCCCCAAAAAAACATTGATTTCTTTGTAGCATAAGTTCTTGCAACTATTGGAATTTGTTCAGATAAAGACTCATATCCTTCTATATTTTTCATAAACTCAGGATTTGCAAAAGGGTCATTTAAAATAGAATTTTTATACTCTTCAAAACCATTACATCTTTCATCTATAAACTCTTTGTTATACAAATTTTCGCTCAAAATAACATAAGCCATCATATTTAAAACCAAAAGATTTGCTTCATAAGGAATAATTAATTGTTCACCAAATTTTGAAAGCTGGATTTGTCTTACATCAATTACGCTCAAAGTTGCTGTCTTATCTCTTACAGCTTTAATAATCCTATTTGAAACTATAGGATGAGCTTCAGTTGTATTTGAACCCATTACTATGATATTTTCAGTTTGAAAGATATCATCAAAAGGATTTGTGGCAGCTCCTTCTCCAATAGTAATTCGCATTCCTTTTAAAGATGGAGAGTGACAAACTCTAGCACAGTTATCAACGTGAGGAGAATCCATAGCCTCTCTTACAAATTTTTGAAACATATAAGAACTCTCACAAGAAGCTCTAGCTCCGCCCATTCCACAGAAAGCATGTCTTCCATATTTCTCTTTTATATCCATTAGTTTCCATGCAGATAATGATGTTGCAAACTCATAAGGAGCTTCAAAATAAAACTCATCAAACTCTTTTAAAGTTTTAACCCTAGCCTTTAGTTCTCTTGGTAATTCTTCTATATTTTTTTCAATAAAAGACTTTTTTACTCTTGCATTTCGTATTCTATCTTTTGAATCGACAAAACCAAAACCTTGAGCTCCTTTTATACAAAGTTTACCTTGAGATACATAACCATCATTTTGAGCATAAATTTTGATAATTTTATTATTTTCAACTTGTGCTGTAATATCACAACCAGTACCACAATAGGTACAAACTGAATTTATATCCGACCCGTGCATATAACCTCCACTACTATTATATAGGTTTATTTTAGAGGTTCATTCTATCAAAAATAACTTTATATTAAAACACAAAAGATATATAATTATATTTTTATTAACTACACTTATGTTTTTTTATTTATTAATTTTTGAAAGTTTTTCTATCCAATTATTAAATCTTTTTGCACTACTTCTTATTTTAGATAATCCAATATCATATGCTATTCCTTCTCCATGAAAAACTTTATCATATTTTTGGTCTTCAATTTCAAATAATTTTTCAAATCTTTTATGTGGAGCAGTTTGAGGAGAGTCATTTATAAGTTCAATATCATTATAAGTATCTACAATTTTTTTAATCTCTTTAGCAATTTTATCATTTCCAAAATATTCTTCAAAATATTCAGGTTTACTAAATAATAGTGTTTCAAATTCATACTTTTGAATATATGGTATAAATTTCCTATCACTAAAAAGTTCAAATATAATTCTTTCAAGTTCATCAATATTATCAGTAGGTCTATTACTAAAACCATAAAAATCATAGAAAGTAGTAATATAATCATAATTTGGTAAAAGTTTTTCTATTTCGCTCTTAATTCTATCAATATTAACGCATCCGCCTTTGTGTTTTCTACCACATTTATCTTTACTTGTTGCTATAATGATAGGTGTCAGCTCAATATTATGAGTTCTAAAAAATGGAGTTAAAACTTTTTTACAAAATTCATTTTCTGTTTGTCCTTCAACAGATATAGCAATTCTAATCATAACTAGGTACTCCACCTATTAAATTTTTCTGCCACATTTCCCCAACACTATATTCTTCAAACCACTCTTTGTATTCATCAGTATTTAATCTTTTAAATACAGTCGCATTTTCTTTTGTATCAGCAATAATAATATCTTCAATATCAAAAAAATCTGCAAAAGTTGATGATTGAGTAGAAGCTATAATTTGAGTTTTGTTTGAAGCAACTCTAAAAAGTGATGCTAAAATTTGTAAAGCAAATGGATGAAGACCAAGTTCAGGCTCATCTAAAAGTATCATTGTCGGTAAATTTGGCTGTAAAAGTAAAGTCGTAAGACAAATAAATCTTATAGTACCATCAGATAAATCATTTGAATCAAAATATAAATCACTTCCTTTGTGTTTCCATCGTAACCTGATTATTTGATTATTAGCAACATCAGGTTCTAAAATAAAATCATGGAAAAAAGGTGCTACTCTTTGAATAGTTTTAATTATTTTTGTATATGAGTTTTCATAATGATTTTTTATAAAATATAAAAATGCTGGTAAATTTCCACCATCAACAGCTAAAGAATAATAATCATTGATACTACAAGGTTGTTTCATTGCAGACGATTTACTTGTGTCATGAAAATGATAAACTTTCCAATCTTTAATATAACCAACTATATGTCCTAAAGGTGATGCAGTATGTGCTTTATTTGGAAGTTTTGATTCTTTACTTCCCTGACTTTCAAGAGTATATTCTTTAGTTCCACCTTGATAACCTATTTTATCAGCAAAAAAATAACCTTTTTCACTTTTAAAAATCAACCCATCTTCATTAGTAGGTATCAAAGTTGCTTGATAACCATTTGGAGTAAAAAGCATTGAAAAATTAAGTTTATCAGTAAATTTTCTACCAAAATGTAAAACTTTATTTGCACCTCCAAGTTGTGCTACATAAAGTTCTAACTCTTTTTCTACAAGTTTTCTTACAAAATTAAAAAATCCTATAAAATTACTCTTTCCCACACCATTAGCACCTATTAAAATATTGATATTAGTAAAGTCTATTTCTAATGATTTAATAGATTTATATCCATTAATTTTAAGTTTGTCTAATTTAGCAAGTTTTACCATTATTTACCAATTCATTATGTTATATTTTTAAGCTAAGATTGTATCTCATTGGATATTAACCTGCTCTGAATTATTAAAACACAAAAGATATATCAGTTATACCAATATTATAAATATTAATTTTAACTCCATCACTATCAACAACACTATAAGAGATGATTAGTTCATTTGGATTTTCAATAGTTTCATTAGCTTCAACAAATTTTACATATTTATCGTAATCAATTACACTATAAATAAATTTTGCTTTTTCTTTGAATTTTTCATTATTAATATATCTTTCATAAACTTCTTTATATGTTGTTTCATCATATTTATCATAAAAATTCTTTTTATACATAAGTTCACAATAGGCAGCTTTTTTGAAATTTTCACTTGCATAAGTCAAATAATCCTCTGCAATTATTGACTCTAAATTTTCATGGATTTCAAATAGATTATATTTCTTATAACCATTTTCATTTGATATTTCAGCTGTAGTTCTTATCATAAAAGCTTCCTTGTTTTTTATTTTATTTTATCATACTCTTATTTATATTTTACTCTTTATTAATAATATATAAATATTTAATAGCTTTATATAATATACATATTGTTATGTTTTTTATTTTATAGTTTACATAAAGTCTATATTTTCTTTATATTATACTTTATGTAAAGTCATGATAAATTTGACCCAAACTAATACCTCCATCATTTGATGGAACATCAATATTGAAGTAAAAAACTCGTCCTTCCTCTTCAAATTTATCAATCAAAATTTCAAGTAAAGTTTTATTTTGAAAAACTCCTCCACTTAAAACAAGAGGTAAATCTTTATATTTTTCTGAAATTTCTAAAATGATTTTTACAATGGTATTTATAAATTTAGAACAAATTGTTTTTTTGTCTTTATCTTTTATTATCTCTTTTATCATAGAACTTAAATCTATTTCATTTTCCAAAATTTTATAAGAATAGATATGTTTTATAGAACTATCATAATTTTGTTCTATTTGAAGCCCTGTTTCTCCTTCATAAGTTTGCATATGTAAAATATTTGCAAATGATGAGATTGCATCAAATAAACGTCCTACCGAACTTGTAAGGGGTGCGTTTAATCCTTTTTGCCACATTGTGTATAACATTTTTATTTCTGCTTCTTTAAATGCTTTTACTGTTGGAATATCTAAAAGCAAAATTTCTTCTAAACTAAAAACATCAAACAATAAACTAAGAGCGACTCTTTTAGGCTCTTTTATAGCCATCTCACCACCTAAAAGCCTAAAATATTTTATATGATTTACTCTTTTATACTCTTTTCTCGATGCAACAAATACTTCCCCACCCCAAATATTCCCATCATCTCCAAAACCCGTTCCATCAAAAGCAATACCTAAAACTTCCTCATCTAACTTATTTTCAGCCATTACTGAAAGGATATGAGAATAATGATGTTGAATTTGAATAAGTTTTATATTTGGATTTTTCTCTTTTAATTTAAAAGCAAATTTTGTAGATTCATAATTTGGATGCTTATCACAAATCACGACCTCAGGTTCAAAATCATAAAAGTTTTTAAAAGTATTTATTGTTCTTTCAAAATATTCAACTGCTTGTATAGAGTTCAAATCTCCAATATGAGGAGATAAAATTAAATTATTTTCAAAAGCCAAACTTATTGTAGATTTCTGATTTGCACCCAAAGACAAAATCTTTTTTTCTATTTTTTTATCTAATTTTATAGGTGTAGGAGCATAAGCCCTAGCATTTCGTAATTTTATATTATAATTCTTAACAACTTGTATAACTGAATCATCACATGTATTAATGATATCCCTATTATAATCTAGTACAAAATCAACAACACCACTTAATTTCTCAAAAATTTCTTCTTTACCTCTAATTATTGGTTCATCTTTTAAATTTGCACTGGTAGCAATAATTGGTGTTTTTAAATATCTAAAAAGCATATGATGTATTCCTGTATAAGCAATAAAGCATCCTAACTTATTAATATTTGGTGCAATATATTTTGAAAGAATACTATTGTTTTTAGAATCTAGAAGAACAATTGGCTTCTCTTTAGAAGTCAATATTTCTTCTTCCTTTAAATTTACAATTGTATAATCTTTAATACTATTTATATCTTTAAAAAGAAGTGCATATGGCTTTAATGGTCTATTCTTATTAATCCTTAAAGTATTTACAACATTATCGTTTGTTGCGTCACATATTAAGTGAAAACCACCTAATCCCTTTACTGCAATAACATATCCTTCCTTAATCATTAAAGCAGTTTTTTCTATCGCTTCAATATTGTTATATAGAATAGTATTATTTTTATTATACATAGTTATATTCGGACCACAGACTTCACAAGAAACAGGCTGAGCATGATATCTTCTATCAAGAGGATTTTCATACTCTTCTTTACATTTTGGACATAAATTAAAACTTCTCATGGAAGTATTACATCTATCATAAGGAACTGTTTGTATTATAGAGTATCTAGGACCACAATTTGTACAATTTGTTAAACTATAATTGTATCTATGATTAAACGAATCATTAATATCAGCAATACAATCTTCACAAATTGCAATATCAGCAGATATAATAGTTGACTTATTTTTTGAGCTAGAACTTTGTATTATTTCAAAGTTTTTATACTCTTGTTTTTTAGTTATTTCTTTTATATTTATAGAATCAATTTTTGATAAAATAGGAGGATTTGATTTTAGTTCAGAGATAAAATTTTGAATATCATCTTCTTTGGCATAAAGAAAAATATTTACACCTTTTTCATCATTATTAACCCATCCTTTTATATTATGCTTTAAAGCTAAATTATAAACAAAAGGACGAAATCCCACACCTTGAACTATACCAACTACTTGAACTTTAATAGTAATCATAAACTCTCTTTTATCTTGTATAGTCAAATTATAGTGTAAGATATTTTAATAATCTAAAGGATATTCCTTTGGTAAGATAATATTATAGTTTTTACTAAGAGTTTTGTTTGTTTTTAAAAGAAGTACTGAATTTGCAAACATATTTCCACATAAAACAACATCTGTTGCTTTTATATCTTTTGCTATTTCATTTACATAATTGCAAATGAACTCACTAAGACTTTCATAAAAAGAGTAAATAAGCATGATATTATCAACATTAGCCATTTTGTAAGCCATAATCGATTGCACCGTTTTTCTATAATCTAAATAGTTTACTCCATCAAGATTTATAAGTTTCATATCTACTTGAATTCCACTTGAAAGATTTGTACTTAAGGCGAAATCTTCGAACTCTTTAGCATTAGACAAACCTAAAACTTTTGCACACATATTTATGATTGATTCAAAACCATTTGTTTCTTGAGGAACTTCACTTTCTAAAATATTTGGAAATTTTTTAATAAAATTATCGATTAATCTACTAGAATGCTCATCAATATCAGCTATTTCTTCAAAACAATTTTTAATACTATTATGAATATTAGGAATAGTAATAACCTTTTTTACACCTTTTGTTGGAATATTTATACTAATCGAACTATTTAGACTATTTTGTGAAAAATATACCCCAATTGTTGGAACTAATCTTTTTGCTGTTTGGGCCAAAATTGCTTTATAAACTCCACCATTTTCATCAAAATACTCTTTTGAAGAGTTAAATTTTTTTCTTGCAACAAAATCATATTTTGGAAATAATCCTTTATCTCCATGAATTATTAAATTTTGTTCTTTGGTATATGTAACTTTTAAACCATCTTGATAAACTTCATCATTTACATATAAAACATAGTTTATTCCCTGCTCTTTTAAAGCACGTGCAAATAAAACTGTCTCTTTATCATCTGGAATTTTTGCATATATAAAATTTGTTGAAGAAAAATCTTTATTTACATTTTTTAATACTTTAAATTTTAATTTTACCAAAGGTCTTTCTATCGAGCAAAGTAGTTGAAAATCTTTCATATTCAAATCAAAAAGTTCATCAAGTTTTGATGTATCAGTTATCAAAAGTTTTACTTCGTACTCTTTTTTCTCAAATTCCTCTCTTAAAAGTTTATTTGGTAAAAATATATCTTTCAAACCATTATGAGTTTCAAATCTTGAAATTTCACCCTTTGTGATTTTCACAATATCATTTAAAAAATCTATATTATTATCTTCTATGATATTTCGTATTGCTTCATTTGTGAGTAAACTTAAATTCTGTTTTATCTCAAAATCTTCTAACTCTTGCCAACTTTCATCATAACTTTCAATAACATAAGAGTTTCCAATAAAAATAGAAACAGGAAGTTTTTTTTCTAAAAGAGCAAAAAAACTCTCAATATTTTGAGCTATTTCATCTAAAATAATTAAAATAAAACCTTTATATTGTTTACAAACAGCATTTACTTTCGCCTCTTTTATCAAATCTTCAATTATATGTTTGAAATATAAATTTGTAGTGTTAAACTCTATTTTATAAATTAATTGCATGGGTAAAATCTTCTTCATTTGGAATTCTTATTAAATGTTCACCGTTGTAACTTCCTATCATACTTTTTACAACATCACTAATTTTTATATTATTTACTTTTGTAGCTTTTATTCCTAGACTTTCTATCTCTTTTAAACCATTTAAAATAAATTCTTCGAATTTATCTTCCATAGCCCCAGTAAGTCCAATTTGAACACTTTGTATATCAGCTGGAATTATGCCAATAATTGTCACATTCGCATGTGTGTCAAGTACTGAAACTATCTCTAACATCTCTACAATTTCAACTTCATGAGCTGTTTTTCTATAAGTTCCAAGTCCCAAAAGTACATCTGAAGGAAGTCTATAAATACCTCCAATCTCATCTTCAATAGACACAGTATCTAAAATAATAACATTATCATACTCTTGAAAATATGCCATTAGTTTAAAGCCTAGAGTTCCTCCATCAATAATTTCTAAAGTTTCATCATCAAATTCATAGTTTTGTTTGATATATTCACTTGCATAAATTCCTATGCCTTCATCTTTAAAAAGCATATTTCCAACACCTATAACAATATTTTTTTTCACAATAACGACCTTTTTATAACTCTTTTATAAATTTATTCTCCAAAATTTATAAAAAAATTATAAGGCTAAGCTTTAGAGCCTAGCCTTATTTTTTTTCTTCTTCTGTGACAAATTTACTTCCACCAATAACAATAGCAATATCTCCTTCTTTCCAGAAGATTGTTCTCCATATTTGATAGTAAATATGACACATTACCCAAACTAGAATTAAATACATTGATGTATGATGTGCAATCCTAACTCCCATATTTCCACCAAATACATCTAAAGTCCAATCTGTAACTAAATGAAGCATCCAAGGCCACCAAGTTCCTATAGAACTCTCTCCTGAAGCTAGTCCATGAACATACAATTGAAGTCCTGAAAATAGCATAAACACTAATAATAGATGAAATATTGTAAAAAATACAATATTATAACTATCACTATGGCTTGAATCAAATTTCTTTCTTCTGTTAAATGTAATTAAATTCAAAAATACTTCACAAAACTCTTTTATATTTTTTCCAGTAGGAATCAGTTTTTTATATGGCTTTTCAAATCTTGAAAAGAAATATAAATAACCTATTAATACAGCAGTTACATCAAAAATAATTGCAACTATAAAATGTCCCCATCTATTCCAAGCCATTACATATTTATCCACTGCTGGATCTGCAATAAAACTCTGATAATAAGGGTGACCTATATATAAACCGGTTATAACAGCAACTACCATGCAAATAGCATTCACCCAGTGAATGATTCTCATAGTTCCTGTCATTCTTTTAACCTCTTTAATGTTAGGCACGGCTTGTTCCTCCAATTGGATCTACTTTATATACACCTAATTCTTTACCTTTAGTATCAACAATATGTACAGCACAAGCAATACATGGGTCAAAACTATGAATTGTTCTTAAAATCTCTAGTGGTTGCTCTACATTTGCTACTTTTGTTCCTATTAATGAAGCTTCATAAGCACCCATTCTTCCTTTATAATCTCTAGGAGCTGCATTCCAAGTTGATGGAACAACTGCTTGATAATTTGCCACTTTTCCATCTTTTATTTTTATCCAATGTCCTAAACCACCTCTTGGTGCTTCAGCCATTCCAAACCCTTGAGCATCTTTTGAAACTGTATCAAAATTAAATTCAGTCCATGTTGATAAATCTCCATGTGCAACATTTGAAGCTAATTCATCAACCCACTCCATCATAACATCAGCCATAAGTTCAGTTTCAATTGCACGTGCAGCTGTTCTTCCTACAGTTGAAAATAAAACAGCTGTTGGTAAATTTCCATTTTTTAGGAATGTTGTTACATATTTAGTAATTCTTTCATCACCCTTTGCAACCCCAATAATCATCCTTGCTAATGGTCCTACTTCCATTCTTTCATCATCATAAAGTGGAGATTTAATCCAAGAATATTTATTTTTTGTGTCTAAATAAGCAACATTATCTTCTTTTTTACCAAATCCTGTATAGTTTGGTTTTGTAACCCCCTCATAAGGATGTAGATTTGTAGTTCCTTCATACCAAGCATGAGTTACATCTTCTGTAATTTTTGTCTGATCTATTTCAAAAACTTTTGATAAATCTCTATTTTTTACAATTCCTGAAGGAAATAATTTTGAAGCTTTATAAAATGGTAAATCATCTAAATTAAAATCTCCATAAGACATATAGTTTCCTATACCTCCTCCTATTCCTTCTAAAGCTTCATCCGCATACATAGTTCCTGCCATATAAACATCACTTAAATACGCCTCTTTTGTAAATTTTCTACCTTTTTTTAGAATCTGCTTAAATTCAGCAATTCTTGCAGGATTTTTAATATCTTGAACACAAGTTACTCCACCAACAACAAAAGATTGTGGAT
>ERZ724503.977-NODE-977-length-12870-cov-5.145064_pt1 | contig 12870 bp, 10 predicted proteins | sample MGYA00376036_ERZ724503 | MGnify/ENA primary metagenome ERZ724503 (study PRJEB28724, sample SAMN07190885) | wastewater metagenome | isolation source: influent of sewage treatment plant in Hong Hong | place: Hong Kong | collected 2016-03-17 ...
CATCGCCGTCGGCAGCACGGCTTCCCGCGTCGCGGGGTCGCTGTGGGCCAGCAGCACCTTGGCGCCCGACCCCGCCGTCATCGGCAACCGGGTGCCGACGGGCACGGTATCGCGAAGCCCCGCAGGGGGTTCCAGCGCGGCCACGCAGACGCGGGCGAGGCCGTCCCGCCGGTACAACTGCACGCTTTCTCCGGTGATCTCGCGCAACCGTGGCAGCACGGCCGCGCCGGCCGCCAGCAGTGGATCGTCGACGTGCGCGGCCAGTTCGGTCAGGGCCGGGCCGAGTTGCCAGCGACCGTCGCCGTCGCGGGCCAGCAACCGGTGCACCTCCAGGCCGGCGGCCAGACGATGCGCGGTGGCGCGGGGCAGCCCGGTGCGTTCGCAGAGTTCGGCCAGCCCGCATGGGGAATCGGAGATTGCGTGCAGCACCCCCACGGCTTTGTCGAGAACGCCGATGCCGCTATCCTGTCTCACGAAGAGATACTAGCGTCCCGCATGTTGAGATAGCCAGTCCGCGTGGGTTCCGGCAGCGGGGGAATCGAGAAGCGATGTCCGGTAGTCAAGACTTTTCGCGCCGGCCCAGGACGATGGCCGAAAAGGTCTGGGCCGACCACGTTGTGGCGGCCGGCGACGGTGAGCCCGACCTGATCTACATCGACCTGCATCTGGTGCACGAAGTGACCAGCCCGCAGGCTTTCGACGGACTGCGGCTCGCCGGCCGCCCGGTGCACCGCCCCGATCTGACCATCGCCACCGAGGACCACAACGTGCCGACGGTCGACATCGACAAGCCGATCGCCGACCCGGTGTCGCGAACCCAGGTCGAGACCCTGCGGCGCAACTGCGCGGAATTCGGTATCCGGTTGCACCCCATGGGTGATTCCGAACAGGGCATCGTGCACATCATCGGGCCGCAATTGGGACTGACCCAGCCGGGGATGACGATCGTCTGCGGCGACAGCCACACCTCGACCCACGGCGCGTTCGGCGCGATCGCGATGGGCATCGGCACCTCCGAGGTCGAACACGTGCTCGCCACCCAGACGCTGCCGCTCAAACCGTTCAAGACGATGGCCGTCAACGTCGACGGTGTGCTGCCGCCGGGTGTCACCGCCAAGGACATCATCCTGGCGGTCATCGCCAAGATCGGGACCGGTGGCGGTCAAGGTCATGTGATCGAATACCGCGGCAGCGCCATCGAATCGCTGTCGATGGAAGGCCGGATGACGGTCTGCAACATGAGCATCGAGGCCGGGGCGCGGGCCGGCATGGTGGCGCCCGACCAGACCACCTATGACTATCTGAAGGGCCGTCCGCACGCGCCGCGCGGCTTGGACTGGGACGAGGCCGTGGCCGCCTGGGACACGTTACGCACCGATCCCGGAGCGGAATTCGACACCGAGATCCACATCGACGCGGCGAGTCTGAGCCCGTTCGTCACCTGGGGCACCAACCCCGGACAGGGCGTGCCGCTGTCGGCCGAGGTCCCCGACCCCGAACTGATGACCGACGACGACGCCAAACAGGCCGCCGAGAAGGCGTTGGCGTATATGGACCTTCGGCCCGGCACGGCGATGCGGGACATCGGCGTCGACGCGGTGTTCGTCGGCTCGTGCACCAACGGGCGCATCGAGGACCTGCGGGCGGTGGCCGAGGTGCTGCGCGGCCGAAGGGTCGCCGACGGCGTGCGGATGCTGATCGTGCCGGGCTCGATGAAGGTGCGGGCCCAGGCCGAATCCGAAGGGCTGGCCGACGTATTCACCGCGGCCGGCGCCGATTGGCGGCAGGCGGGCTGCTCGATGTGCCTCGGGATGAACCCCGACCAGCTGTCGCCGGGGGAGCGCTGCGCGTCGACCTCCAACCGCAACTTCGAAGGCCGACAGGGCAAAGGCGGGCGCACCCATCTGGTTTCGCCGGTGGTGGCCGCAGCGACCGCGGTGCGTGGCACGCTGTCGTCACCGGCGGATCTGAACTGAGGACAGGAGAAGGCTGATGGAGGCATTTCACACCCACACCGGCATCGGCGTTCCGTTGCGGCGCTCCAACGTCGACACCGACCAGATCATCCCCGCGGTGTACCTGAAGCGGGTGACGCGAACGGGTTTCGAGGACGGACTCTTCGCCGCCTGGCGCACCGACCCGAGCTTCATCCTGAACCTCAGCCCGTTCGACAAGGGTTCAGTGTTGGTGGCGGGTCCCGATTTCGGCACCGGATCCTCGCGCGAGCATGCCGTCTGGGCACTCATGGATTACGGATTCCGGGTTGTCATCTCGCCGCGGTTCGCCGACATATTCCGGGGGAATGCCGGTAAGGCCGGACTGCTGGCGGCGCAAGTGAGCCACGACGACGTAGAACTGTTATGGAAGTTGATCGAACAAAGTCCGGGCTTGGAAATCACTGTCAATCTTCAAGATCGGACTATCACCGCGGGAACGGCGGTGGTGCCGTTCACGATTGACGACTACACCGCCTGGCGACTGCTCGAAGGGCTCGACGATATCGGCCTTACGCTGCGGAAACGGGACGAAATCGAGGCCTTCGAAGCCCGTCGGCCGGCCTGGAAACCGCGCACTCTGCCCGCTCCGTAACCATCCCGCAAGGGGTTTGAAATCCCCGTTTTTCGGCTTTTCGACGGGCCAAGCGGCTCAACCGGATTGCCGCCCGGTCACCGAAAAAAGTTCGCCAGAATCGGTGAAAATGCGCGTGGCACTTGGAAATCAGCCTTGCCAAGGTCTACCGTGTGCTCTAGTCGGCTCAAGGAGGGCCACTAAATCTCGGAGGGTTTGCATGAACAAAGCGGAGCTCATCGACGTACTCACGGAGAGGCTGGGCTCGGACCGTCGGCAGGCCACCGCCGCCGTCGAGCATGTCGTCGACACGATTGTGCGTGCCGTGCACAAGGGCGAGAGTGTGACCATCACCGGCTTCGGTGTTTTCGAGCAGCGCAAGCGCGCCGCCCGTGTCGCGCGTAACCCGCGCACCGGCGAGACGGTGAAGGTGAAGCCGACTTCCGTGCCCGCGTTCCGTCCGGGCGCTCAGTTCAAAGCCGTTGTGGCCGGGGCGCAGAAGCTTCCGTCGGATGGACCCGCGGTCAAGCGCGGTTCCGTCGGTGGCGGCACGGTCCGCAAGGCCGCTGCCAAGAAGGCCGTCAAGAAGGCCGTCGTGCGCAAGGCCGTCAAGAAGGCCGCGGTGAAGCAGGCCGTCAAGAAGGCAGCGGTGAAGAAGGCCGTCGCCAAGAAGGCGCCGGTCCGCAAGGCCGCCGTCAAGAAGGCCGTCGTGAAGAAGGCCGCTCCGGCGAAGAAGGCCCCGGCCAAGAAGGCGCCGGTCCGCAAGGCCGCCGTCAAGAAGGCCGTCGCCAAGAGGGCGCCGGCCAAGAAGGGCCGCAAGTAGATCCACGCTAGGCACTGACAGAAACACCGCGGGAGCAACACTCCCGCGGTGTTTCTGTCAGTGGGAGGACTTTTTTCAGACCGCCGCCAGCGGGCTGTCGATGTGGTCGGCCGCGATCAGCTTGCCGTCCGCGATCGACAGCACCCAGATGCTGCCCTTGCGGTTGCGGGACTTGTCGGGTTTCGCCCCGTCCCGCTGACTCCACCAGGCGATCAGGTCGGGAATCACCTTGCCCTGCGTGCAGATCACCCGGGTGCCGGATTTCGCGGCGATGTCGAGCACCCGTTGGCGCGCGCGCTTGGGATGGTTCGCGTACGCCTCCTCGGTCAGGGCCGGCTCGTCATGGATGTCCGTCGAAAGCTCGTCGGCCAGCGGCTCGATGGTCTGGTGGCAGCGCACGCGATCGGCGGCATGCAGGTCGGTCGCGCCGAACGCCAGCAGCAGCGCGACCAGTGATTCGGCCTGGGCCCGGCCGTGTTTGTCGAGTGGCCGCTTCCGGTCGTCACCCTTGTAGCGGCTGCGTCGTCCCGCGGTGCCGTGCCGGACGATCAGCAGCGTGCGGGTGTCGGCCGGCTGTTCGGCGAACCGGCGCAACACCTTCCGGTCGTGCGGGTAGGTCAGCTTGGCCAGCGCCTCCTCGACGGGCAGCCAGATGAGCTGGTCTGCTTCGCTGTTCGGGGTGAACTCGCCGTCGCCGGCCCGCGCCGCCCAGTAGACCACCTTCTTCATGGCCGCACCGACCGGGTAGCTCACCGACCCCAACCGCCGGCCCAGCCGGGCGTGAAAACCCGTCTCCTCCAAGATCTCCCGCACCGCGGTGACCGCCTCGGTCTCACCCGGGTCGACCTTGCCCTTCGGCAGCGACCAGTCGTCGTACCGGGGCCGGTGGATGACGGCGACCTCGGGTGCCGCGGCATCGGCTTCGCCCGCATCGGATTGCCGGGGCCGCCACAGCACCGCGCCGGCGGCGAGCACCTGTGTGGGCCGCCCGGCCGCATCTTTGGACACCTCAACTCCTGCAGGTCAATCCGGCGCCCTGCAACGCCGGAGGGGAACCGAGTGACCGGTTACGGGTGGCGGTGCTTCTCCATCATGGACGCCTGGTGATCACGGACCGTCTCGCCTTCGTGCGGCAGCGCCGTCCAGGAACCGTCGGAACCCAGTTCCCAGCACCGCGTCGCGGGATCCATCGCCGATTCGAAGACCTCGCTGAGCTGAGCCGTCAGCCTGGGCTCCTTGACCTGAGCCATCACCTCCACCCGCCGGTCGAGATTACGATGCATCATGTCGGCGCTGCCGATCCAGAACTCGTTGATGGCGTTGAAGTGAATAATGCGTGAGTGCTCGAGGAATTGGCCGAGGATCGAGCGCACGACGATGTTCTCGGAGAACTCCTCGGCGCCCGGACGCAGCGCGCAGATACCGCGCACCACCACCTCGACACGCACTCCCGCCTGTGAGGCGCGATAGAGCGCGTCGATCACCTGCTCGTCGACCAATGCGTTCATCTTCAACCGGATACGGCCGTCGGCGCCGCCGCGCGCGGCTTCCACCTCACGCTCGATCCGCTCGATGATGCCCTTCCGCACACTGTGCGGGGCGACCAACAGGTTGCGGTAGGCCACCTTGCGCGAATATCCGGTCAGCGAGTTGAACAGATCGGTGAGGTCCGCGCCGATGTCCGGCGCCGCGGTGAGCAGACCGACGTCCTCGTAGAGGCGGGCGGTCTTGGGGTTGTAGTTGCCGGTGCCGATATGGCAGTAGCGGCGGATGGCGGAGCCCTCGCGGCGCACGACCAGACATGTCTTGCAGTGCGTCTTGAGGCCGACGAGGCCGTAGACCACGTGCACGCCGGCCTGCTCCAGCTTGCGTGCCCAGGTGATGTTGGCCTGCTCGTCGAACCGTGCCTTGATCTCGACGAGAGCCACCACCTGCTTACCGGCCTCGGCGGCGTCGATGAGCGCGTTGACGATCGGGGAGTCGCCCGACGTCCGGTACAGCGTCTGCTTGATGGCCAACACATTCGGGTCGGCCGCGGCCTGCTCGATGAACCGCTGCACCGTCGTCGAGAACGAGTCGTAGGGATGGTGCACCAGGACGTCGCCGTCGCGCAGCGTCGCGAAAATGCTTTTCGGAGTTTCGCGTTCGCCGAACGCCGGCGGCGTGGCGGGGACGAACGGGCGATCCTTGAGCGCCGGCCGGTCCACCCCGTAGACCTGCCACAGCGAGGACAGGTCCAACAGCCCGGGCACGTGGATCACATCGCCGGGATGCACATCGAGTTCGCGCAGCAGCAGTTCGAGCATGTGCTCGGTCATGTCGTCGGCGACCTCGAGGCGCACCGGCGAACCGAACCGCCGTCGGGCCAGTTCGCGTTCCAGCGCCTGCAGCAGGTCCTCGTCGCGGTCTTCGACGTCCATGTCCGCGTTGCGGGTAATCCGGAAGGCGTGCTGCTCCACGATTTCCAGGCCCGGGAACAGGGCCGGCAGAAACGCGGCGATGAGTTCTTCCATCGGCAGGAACCGGATGTTGTGGTGTCCGTCGTCGCGTTCGTCGCCCCTGAGTTCGACGAACCGGTCGACGTTGTCGGGCACCTTGATCCGCGCGAAATGTGTGGTGCCGTCCTCGGGCTGGCGCACCGTGATCGCCAGGTTGAGGCTCAGGCCGCTGACGAACGGGAACGGGTGCGCGGGGTCGACGGCCAGTGGCGTGAGCACCGGGAAGACCTGTTCGTTGAAGTAGGTGGCCAGCTGATCGCGTTCGTGCTCGGCGATGTCGGACCAGCCGACCACCAGGATGCCCTCCTCGGCCAGCGCCGGACGGACCTCGTCGAGGAAGACCCGGGCATGGCGGCTGGCGATCTGCTGGGTGCGTTCGCCGATGCGGCGCAACTGTTCGCGCGGGGACAGCCCGTCGGCCGAGCGAACCGACAGGCCCATCTCGTCGCGGCGCTTGAGGCCGGCCACCCGGACCATGTAGAACTCGTCGAGATTCGAGGCGAAGATGGCCAGGAACTTCGCGCGCTCCAACAGGGGCAGCGACGGGTCGTCGGCCAGGGCCAGCACGCGGGCGTTGAAGTCCAGCCAGCTCAGCTCGCGGTTCAGGTAGCGGTTCTCGGGCAGTTCCTGATTGCCCAGACCGGGCGCCGTCGCAGCGGGCGGGGCCTCGGGAGCCTGATGCCGACCTGCTTCGGCTCCAGCGGCCTGGTCCGCGTCGTCGGACGCCCGGGCGGCCTGCTGGGTGGTGTCGGTGTCGGTCACTCTTGAATCATGGACTATCGGTGCGGTGGTCGCTAGCGGCCTTTCGTCACCGAAATGTCCACTGCCGCGATCGCCCGACGGGTGGCCTCGCCGAGGTCCAATCGCCGCGCGGTGTCCAGGTCGTCGGGGGTGTCGATGTCGCACCGCAGCCCGGGCCACGCTTCGGTCAGCTCGATCGCCCCCGAATCTCGGTGCGACACAGCCGAATTGGCGCCGAATCGGGGATCCAGCGGAACGCCGAACGCGAAGAGCGCCGACGTGCCGGTGCCGTGCCGGTCGGCGACGAAACTGCGCGGATACACCCGGGCGGCGGTGATGGCCTGTGCCAGTTCGTCGGCGTGCAGCGCGGGCAGGTCGCCTTGCAGCGCCGCGAGATTCGGCGTTGCGCCGCCGAGGGCGCCGGCGGCGGTGCGGATCGCGTTGTTCAGCGGATCGGCGTGGCCGGCGGGTGTCGGATCGGCGAGCACGCGGACACCCAGTTCGGTGGCGAGCGCGGCGACACCCGCCTCGGCGGGGTCGGGCGTGACGACCGTAATGGACCGCACCGCGGGCACCCGGGCGGCCGCGGTGACCGTGTCGGCGAGCATCGCGAGCACCACCTGCTCGCGGGTCTCGTCGCCGAACATCGGCGCCAACCGGGTCTTGGCCGCGCCGAGTCGTTTGATCGCGATGATCAGGCCGACGCCCGTGCTCATGGCCTCCATCCTGCCAGCGGCGCTCGTCTAGGCTTGCCGGGTGTCGGCTGGCCACTCGGATTTTCGGACTTCGCTGGGAACGGTGACGGTGATGGGCGCGGGCGCGTGGGGAACCGTGATCGCCAAGGTCGCCGCCGACGCCGGCAACGACGTGCGATTGTGGGCCCGCCACGCCGAGGTGGCCGAGGAGATCAACACGACCCGCCGCAACACCGGCTACCTCGACGACGTCGTGCTGCCGGCCAACATCACCGCGTGCACCGACGCCGCGTCGGCGTTGACCGACGTGACGACGGTGTTGTTCGCGGTGCCCGCGCAGACGCTGCGGGAGAATCTCGAGAACTGGACGCCGCTGCTGAACCCCGCGGCGACGTTGGTCAGCCTGGCCAAGGGCATCGAACTGGGCACGCTGATGCGGATGAGCCAGGTGATCGTCCAGGTCACCGGTGCCGATCCCGGCCAGGTCGCGGTGCTCTCCGGGCCGAACCTGGCCAGTGAGATCGCCGCCGAACAACCAGCGGCCACCGTCATCGCCTGCGCCGACTCCGGTCGCGCGGTGGCCCTGCAGCGCGGACTGAGCACGGCGTACTTCAGGCCGTACACCAACGCCGACGTCATCGGCACCGAGATCGGCGGCGCCTGTAAGAACGTCATCGCCCTGGCCTGCGGGATGGCCGCCGGTGTCGGTCTCGGCGAGAACACCGCCGCCGCGATCATCACCCGCGGGCTGGCCGAGATCATGCGGCTGGGCATCGCCGTCGGCGCCAAGGGCGCGACGCTGGCCGGACTGGCCGGCGTGGGCGACCTGGTGGCGACGTGCAGTTCGCCGCAGTCACGTAACCGGGCCTTCGGCGAGCGGCTCGGCCTCGGCGAGACGTTGGAGGCCGCTCAGCGCGCGGCCGGCGGCCATGTGGCCGAGGGGGTGACGTCCTGCGAGTCGGTGCTTGCCCTGGCGTCCAGCTACGACGTCGAGATGCCGCTGACCGACGCGGTGCACCGGGTGTGCCATCGCGGTCTGTCGGTGATCGAAGCGGTGGCCGCGTTGTTGGGCCGCAGCACCAAAGCGGAATGAGGTGAACGGGTGACCGTCGATCCGGGTCAGTTCGGAATGTCCACCAGGACCGTGAAAGCCGTTGATTTCCAAGGTGTTCCGGGAGAGCCGGTATCGCCGACCCTGGTTCCGGCGACGACGTTCCACCTCGGCGACGAGACCGGCGGACTGGATTTCTACGGCCGGGCGTCGAATCCTTCGTGGCGCCAGGTGGAATCGGCCATCGCCCAGCTCGAGGGTGGGTCCTCGGCGCTGGTGTTCGGTTCCGGGATGGCCGCCATCACCGCCGTCCTGCGTGCGCTGACCGCGCCGGGCTCGACATTGGTGGTGCCCGCCGACGGGTACTACCAGGTGCGAGCCTATGCCGCGGAATACCTTGCCCCGCAAGGCGTCAACGTCACCGAGGCGCGCAGCGACGAGATGTGCGAGGCCGCGGAGTCACTGGATGCCGGGGACACCGTGCTCGCCGAGACGCCGGCCAACCCTGGCCTGGATGTCACCGACCTGCACCGGCTGTCGTTGATCTGCCGCGGCCGCGGCACCCGACTGGTGGTCGACAACACCACCGCCACCCCGCTGGGGCAGTCGCCGCTGGCGCTCGGCGCCGATCTGGTGGTGGCCAGCGCCACCAAGGCGCTGTCGGGGCACAGCGACCTGCTGGCGGGATACGTGGCGGGCAGCAACCCGGACCTGATGGCCGCGCTCACTCGCGAACGCCTGTTGTCCGGACCGGTGCTGGGTGCGTTCGAGTCATGGCTGCTGCTGCGCAGCCTGGCCACCGCGGGGCTGCGCTTCGAGCGGCAATGCCAGAACGCGATGGCGCTGGCGGGCTGGTTGCGCCGTCATCCGGCGGTGCGTTCGGTGCGCTACCCGGGGCTGCCCGATGATCCGGCGTATCCGGTCGCCGCGGCCCAGATGCGCCGGTTCGGTGGGCTGGTGTCCATGGAACTCGCCGACGCCGCCGCCATCGACAACCTGGTCCGCCGCAGCGAGTTGCTGATCGCCGCCACCAGCTTCGGCGGAATTCACACCTCGGCGGACCGCCGCGCGCGGTGGGGCGACGACGTGCCCGACGGGTTCGTCCGGATCTCGCTGGGCATCGAGGACACCGACGACGTGCTGGCCGATTTCGAGCAGGCCCTCGGCTGAAAACGATCTGTTCAGCGGCTGTTGCGAGGTCCACTCGCACATCGGCGCGGCCGGCGCTGAACAGATGCCGAAGAGGCTCGGCGGGTAGCCTCTGACGTTGTGACCGCCCGCCCGCCTCGTATCCGCGTCGCCGTCGTCTTCGGCGGCCGCAGCTCCGAGCACGCCATCTCCTGCGTGTCGGCGGGCAGCATCCTGCGCAACCTCGACCCGCAGCGGTTCGAGGTCGTCCCCATTGGCATCACCCCGGGCGGGGCCTGGGTGCTCTCCGATGCCACCCCGGCGACGCTGGCCATCACCGACGGCCGGTTGCCCGAGGTCAGCGAGGCGTCCGGCGCGGCCCTGGCGCTCAGCGCCGATCCCGGCCGCCGCGGCGAACTCGTCTCGCTGGACGCGGCCCACCGGGCGCTCGGGTCGGTCGACGTCGTCTTCCCCGTCCTGCACGGCCCGTACGGCGAGGACGGCACCATCCAGGGCCTGCTCGAACTCGCCGGCATCCCCTATGTCGGCGCGGGGGTGCTGGCCAGCGCGACCGGCATGGACAAGGAGTTCACCAAGAAGCTGCTGCTCGCCGCCGGCCTGCCGGTCGGGGACCACGTCGTGCTGCGCCGCGGCCAGGACACCCTCGAACCCGAGCAGCAGGAACGGCTCGGGCTGCCGGTGTTCGTCAAACCCGCCCGCGGCGGATCGTCGATCGGGGTCAACCGGGTGACGTCCTGGGATGACCTGCCGGCCGCGGTGGCCGACGCCCGCGCGCACGACCCCAAGGTGATCGTCGAGGCCGCCATCGTGGGACGCGAACTCGAGTGCGGGGTCCTGGAACTGCCCGACGGCCGGGTCGAGGCCAGCACGGTCGGCGAGATCCGGGTCGCCGGGGTGCGCGGCCGCGAGGACGGGTTCTACGACTTCACCACCAAGTACCTGGCGGATGCGGCCGAGCTCGACGTGCCGGCCAAGGTCGACGACGAGGTCGCCGACGAGATCCGCCAGTTGGCCATCCGCGCGTTCCACGCCATCGACTGCCAGGGCCTGGCCCGCGTCGACTTCTTCCTCACCGAGGACGGCCCGATCGTCAACGAGATCAACACCATGCCGGGATTCACCACCATCTCGATGTATCCGCGGATGTGGGCGGCCAGCGGCGTAGACTACCCGACGCTGCTGGCGGCGATGGTCGACACGGCCCTGGCCCGCGGCACCGGCCTGCGCTGACCTCTCTTCGGCGATCTGTTCAGCCCCTGCTGCGACAACGCGCGAGTAGATCTCGCACAGGACGCTCACTCGAAAATTTGGTGACCACAAGGTGGTGAGTGGGCTGTGTCTGGGGGCTAGGCGATCTCGGTGTGGGGTGTGAGGGTGACGTGGTAGCCGAGGCCTTCGAGTTGTTTGACGGCGTTGTTCTTGGTCTTGGTGGGGTGGCGTCGGGTGTAGTAGTCCGCACCGGGGTCGTGGTAGAAGGTGCCGTCTACCAGCATGTTCCAGGCGTCGGTGAGCATCTTGTGTTCCAGGGCGACGATGGCGATGGACCCGGCGGCGGATTGGCGACGGCCGGTCGTGGCCCTGGGTCGTCGCCGGTCGGCGATGCGCCGGTAGCGGGCACCGTAGTAGGTGTCGGCATTGCGGCAGGCGGACAGTGCTGCGGTCCCGAGTGCGGCTTTGAGGTGCGCGTTGCCGTGTCGGGTCCGGCTGGATTTGACCCGCCCAGCCGATTCGTTGCAGCCCGGGGTCACCCCGGCCCATGAGGCCAGGTGTCCCGCGGTGGGGAACACGCTCATGTCGGCGCCGGTCTCGGCGATGAACACCTCGGCGACCGTGGTGGAGAAACCCGGGATGCTGATCAACAACTCCCGGGTGGCGCGAAACGGGGCCATCGCCTCCTCGAGGCGCTCGGTGAGGCGGGTGATGTCGGCGTTGTGGGTGTCGATGCGGTCCAGATAGAGGCGCACCATGAAGGCGTGATGGTCGCTGAACCGGCCGCGCAGCGCCTCGGTCAACGCCGGGATCTTGGCCCGCAGCCCTCGGCGGGCCAGATCGGCGACCGCGGCCGCATCGGTCTGGCCGGCGACCAGTGCTTCGAGCATCGCCCGCCCGGAGACCCCGACGATGTCGGTGGCCACCGACGACAGTTTGATCCCGGCATCTTCGAGCAGCTTCTCCAGGCGCTGGATCTCTTTGACGCGGGCCTGAGCGATGGTGGTGCGGGCCCGGGTCAGATCCCGCAGGATCCGGATCGGTTCCGGAGGCACGAACGAGGCCCGTAACAGCCCGTGCGCACCCAGGTCGGCCAGCCAGGCCGCATCGGACACATCGGTCTTGCGGCCGGGCACATTGCGCGCCGCAGTGGCGTTGACCAGCACCACGTCCAGGACGTCTTCGAGCAGGTAGTAGAACGGTTTCCAGTACACCGAGGTCGACTCGATGACCACCCCGGTGACCTTCTGCTCGATCAGATGCTCGCGCAGGGCGAGGATGTCGGCGGTCATCGCGCCCCACGTACTGACCGTCGACGCGGTCTTGCGCCGGCCCGAGCCCTGTACCCGGATGCACACCTTGGCGTCCTTCTTGGAGACGTCAATTCCCGCGCAGCGTTGATGGATCACTTCCATGACCGTTCACCCCTTTCAGCTATTCCGTTGTCATGGAACGTGTTTCGGGGAGAGCGAAGCAGAAACAGAAGTCTCACTCACGTGCTCACAGGCAACAATCCACATCCCCCGCACAACCTCCAGAGGACGCCCTCCAACCCCAAGCTGAACAACGTGCTCACACGCAACACAGTGGCCACAAGGTCGCCGAAACACCCCTCAAGCGTCGACCCCGACCACGGCGAAGGCAACCACCCATCAACCGCAACGGCACCCCATTTTCATCCCCCACAACGGCGCCGCGCAGCGAGTGCCCTACGGAGCTGAACAGATGGAAGAAGAATGTCAGCGGGGCGGTGCCGGGTTGATCGGTATCACCGGCAACGCCTTGGCGATCGCCTGGGACAGCGCCTGAATCGGGGCCGGACCGGAATCGGTCGGCAGGGTCAACGCCACGTACACCGCTCGGTCCACCGCGAACCACGTGGTGCGGCCAGCCTCCCCGACCCGGAACCACGACACGTCGTCGACCATCTGCAGCGGGGACCCCACCACGAAATCCTCGGGCCGGTCCAGGCCGCAGCGCAGGATGACCGGGTCGGTGCCCGCACCCGCGCGCCAGGCCGCGACCCCGGGCGGGACCGGGAAGGCCACGTCGGTGCGCCGGTAGTCGCCGAGCCGGTCGGGCAGTGCGGCCAGCAGGTCCTTGCAGGGCTGGTCGTCGGCGTGCGGGGCGCGGACC
>ERZ724503.980-NODE-980-length-12857-cov-4.479066_pt1 | contig 12857 bp, 8 predicted proteins | sample MGYA00376036_ERZ724503 | MGnify/ENA primary metagenome ERZ724503 (study PRJEB28724, sample SAMN07190885) | wastewater metagenome | isolation source: influent of sewage treatment plant in Hong Hong | place: Hong Kong | collected 2016-03-17 ...
ATAATTGGATGCTTCCATGATGATCGGTAAAATGACCGGTTTGCGCTTCGTCTTTTCAAAAAGATAACGGCTCAACGAATCACGTATCTCTTGTTTTAACTTGGCCCAATCAAAGTCTTTCGTGTGCAGGTTATCTTCCACTACTTCCCGGACGATATTCGAACTTTCTTTGACAAGCTCTTCGCTCGCCTTCATATAGACGAAGCCACGCGAAACGATTTCCGGACCCGACAAGATTTTGTTCAGTCTTCTGGAGATCGTCACAACGACAACGAAGATGCCATCCTCCGATAATAGTTTGCGGTCGCGCAAGACAATGTTGCCGATATCGCCAACCCCGATTCCATCGATCAGAACATTCCCGGCTGGGACCTGTCCCGTCATGTGCATACGGCCTTTGGCATATTCGATCACGTCACCTTTACCAGGGATGAAAATATTTTTGAACGGAATGCCGACTTCATTCGCCAATTGGGCATGTGCAGCTTGCATTCGGTACTCACCTTGGACAGGCACGAAATAAGTAGGTCTCAGTAGGTTGATCATCAATTTCAGATCGTTCGGCGAAGCATGTCCGGATGCTTTGTATGTTCCGGATATTTCACGCACGGACGCACCGGCACGATAAATCAAATTTTTGGTTTTTGCGACTGTCGTTTCCATAGCTGTTGAAGGTGTAGTCGTGATGTAAACCAAATCACCCTCTTTAAGGTTCACTTGCTTGTGTCTGCCTTTGGACATCCGCTGCAAAGCTTCCAAGGGTTCCCCACTGTTGCCGGTTTCCAGAATCAACACTTGACCATCACGGTAATCATTGATGTTCTTCACATTCACAAGCAGATCTGGAGTCGGCAAGACCAGTTTCCCCAGTTTCATGGCGACATCGACTGTTTCAACCAAAGTCGGTCCTGTCAAAAAGATTTTACGATTCGCTTGGAGAGCGACATCAAAAACTTGCTGGATGCGCAAAATGTTGCTTGCAACACAGGAGACGATGATACGGCCTTCAGCGTTGATGAAAGTATCCAGCATTTCTTCTTCAATCTTGCGGTCACTGACGTTTTCCGTAGTCGATTCGGCATCACCGGAATCGCTCAACAGCGCCAATACTTTGCCTTCTCCGATATCCGTAATTTTGCCGTAATCGGTCCGATACATCGGGGATGCACTTTGATCAAACTTGAAATCACCTGTATAGACGACACTGCCTTCTTCCGTCTTCACACAGATCCCTACAGAATCAGGGATGGTATGCGTGGTTCTGAAGAACCGGACACTGGTGTTTTCGAATTCAATTTCGGTGTTCTCATCGATAACGTGATAATCCTCAAATCCCGTAGCCAATCCGGTGGAATCGACCGCCAATTTAGCCAACGCAATCGTCAATCCTGTACCGAACACGGGTGCATCGATATTCTGCAACAAATAAGGCAATGCTCCTACGGCATCCGCATGACCATGCGTCAGGAAAATACCCGCTATCTTATTTTTGTTTTCCTCCAGGTAAGTAAAATCAGGGATGACGACGTCAATTCCCAATAATTCATTTTCCGGATAAAGAAGACCGCAATCCAATACAAAAATTAAATCGTCCACTTCCACTAAATACATGTTTTTACCGCTTTCTCTCACACCTCCGAGAGAAATTATTCTTACTTTACTCATTGTACCACCTCTTATTTTTCAGCTTTCTATGCTGTTATCTATATTGATCGTTTGAATGCCTTCCTCCGTATTTTCGTCCCTGAAAATCAGCGCAGCTACTTTGCCGAATTGTCTTCAGAGTCTACAAGCGAATGCGTTTTCTTCGCATCCGGCTAAACGTGACCGATATCCTCTCTGTTATATTATACATGATTATCGGCAAAATTGTAGCATTTGCTTCAGTTTCTGTTCCGGTTTTCTGAAAGTACAAAAAAGACCTGCCAAAAGGAACGGAACGGGAACGAGGTTTAACCAAACACCCTTCCCAGTCCATCCTTTGACAGGCCCAGTCATATCCGATTCTTCAGTTGACGAGGCTTTGCTCATCCGTTATTCAAAGGTTCTACAGTAGACCCATTTCAATCATTTTTTCCGCAATCTGCACAGAATTCCAAGCAGCGCCCTTCAATAGATTATCGGAAACAACCCACATATGGAAACCATTGTCGACATCCACATCTTTACGGATACGTCCGACAAATGTTTCATTCTTTCCGACTGATTCACGTGCTGTGGGATAAACTTGATTAGCTGTGTCATCCTGAAGCACAACTCCTGGAGCATCTTTCAACACTTCCCAGATATCTGCGACAGAAACGTTTTTGTCATCCACTTCGAAATAGACGGATTCCGAGTGTCCGGACATTACAGGGATACGCACACAGGTAGCAGAGACTTTAATTTCGTTGTCTCCCATGATTTTTTTAGTTTCATTGATCATTTTCCACTCTTCATACGTGTAGCCGCCTTCGCTGAACACATCAATTTGCGGTAAAGCATTGAATGCGATCGGGAAATGCTTCTTATCGCCACCACAAGGTAAAATATTCGCAACCGGCTCTTCACCGTTCAGGACTGCTTGGGTTTGAGCTTTCAATTCTTCCAATGCATGCAATCCTGCGCCACTTACCGCTTGATACGTGGAAACGATGACACGATCCAAACCAAACTTTTCACGGAGTGGTTGCAAAGCTACCACCATCTGAATAGTGGAACAGTTTGGGTTAGCGATCAGTCCTTTATGTTTGCGCAAGTCTTCCGGATTCACTTCAGGAACAACCAATGGCGTTTCCGGATCCATACGAAAAGCACTCGTATTGTCGATGACAACGGCTCCAGCTTTGATCGCGGCAGGGGAGAATTGCTTCGTTATGCCACCCCCAGCGCTGAATAATGCAATGTCGATGCCTTCAAATGACTCGTCAGTCGTTTCCTCAATCTGCAGTTCCTGTCCTCGGAATGTCTTAACTTTCCCAGCAGAACGTTTAGAAGCCAACAACTTCAGACTTTTTATCGGAAAAGAAGCATTCTCCAACAAGCCCAGCATTTTTTCTCCAACGGCACCCGTAGCACCTACAATGGCAACATTATACTCTTTCATCATTGATCCCTCACTCATTCATTTTCTGTATTACCTATTTTTTAGGATTTAAAGATCCTTCACTTAAGCATTTTACCACACTTTATTAGAATTTTTTAATCTATTTTTTATTTACGTAAAAAACATTCCAATCAGAGTCCTTATCGAAGGTCTCTGATTGGAATGCGAAATGGATACTGATTTAGTTTTATCCGTTTAGACGCTCATAAGCTTTGCCTTTATTTGTCTAAAACGGAAATACGGGTATTAATAAGGCTATTAATCCAAACGGACTCTCCCATCCTCCTGCAGAATGGATTCGATTTTTTTCTGGATTTCTTCCCTGGTATGTACATTCTTATTTTCGCATTCGAAGGCTTCATCCCCGCAAATCATGCACTTTCTCGGTTCATAGCCAATTTCCATTCGCTGCACCTCGATCATCTTGCCTTCTTCGAGATAAAATACATTGATCGTGAACAGCTGCCCGAGTAAACTGCCGTCTTCTATCATGATGGCGGCTTGCTTCACGGCTGTTGGATAGGTATCAACGACAACAAAGTATTCTGGTCCTGTATCCAAATCCATCAATTTTTCATAAGTAACTTTCCACTTATTTTTTTGGATTGCATTTTTAACTTCTTGGATACCGATTTCAGAAATTTGTCTTACGATGGCATTATATTTAACGGGTCCAGGAATATTGCATTTAAGGGAAATCAATGTCTGATTTGCGTTCGTCTTGCTGATTTCCTCTTCAAAAAAGGCACGTTGTTCCCTTGAAGCCAACACTTCTTTAAGCGTCGGCATTTGACCCTGCGAGAAAATAGATTCTGGCACCATTGCACTCATCCTTTACTGTTTTATTGTTGTTTCCTTCTGTCAAATGGAACCAGATCAGCCACTTTGCTGCTTGCTCCGTTTGATTTCTCTGCTTCTTCGCGCTGTCCGAGTATCGATTTTGTGCTTATTTGTGATTGAGCAACAGGTTTTTCGATAATATTGATGATACCATTCTTTGTTACAAAAACTTACACAGAAGCTTCACGAACTACACAAAAGATTTAAAAGCGCTTACATTAACGAGGACGATATAGGTAAAAAATATATCTGTTTACTGTTGGCGTAAAAATATGTTTCTCTTTACCTTATAATAACGCTTTTATGAAAAAAATTCATTGATTTAATATTAAAATCTATAATTAATCAATATTACTCTACAAGTCAGGATTATTAGAATAATTGTGGCAAGCTTTTTATCACTTATCTGGCCCAAGTCTACCGCCAACAAAAAACAGGCATTCCCTTTGTGGGGGAGTGCCTGTTTTTCCGCTTCAAAACAGCCTTTAGAAGTTTTTCTTTACAGAAGAGTGTTCTGAACCGTTTCAATTTATAACCAGCAGTTTATTTTTCTTCCTTAGGCAATAACGCTTTACGGGAAAGATTGATTCTGCCTTGTCTGTCGATTTCGATGACCTTGACTTTCACTTTGTCTCCGATGGCTAGGACATCTTCAACTTCTTTGACACGCTCGTTAGCCAATTCAGATATATGGACCATGCCATCTTTGCCTTTTGTGATTCCAACGAATGCACCGAATTTTTCGATACGTTTTACAGTACCCTCGTAGATTTCACCGACCTTGACTTCATGCGTCAACTCTTCGATGATTTGTTTAGCGCGGGCGATCATCGCAGTATCAGCTGAAGCGATGCTCACGTTACCTTCTTGATCGATGTCGATCTTCACGCCGGTTTCTTCGATGATGCTGTTGATTGTATCTCCGCCTTTACCAATGACGACTTTGATCTTATCTGGTTTGATTTGCATCATTTCGATCTTCGGAGCATACTGGGACAGTTCTTCGCGTGGGGCTGCAATCGTGCTGGTCAGCTCAGCAAGGATTTCCATCCGCGCTTTCTTCGCTTGCATCAACGCTTCAGTCAGGATTTGTTCTGTGATCCCCTGGATTTTGATGTCCATCTGCAACGCAGTGATACCTTCGCTTGTTCCGGCAACTTTGAAGTCCATGTCGCCCAAGTGATCTTCAAGTCCTTGGATGTCCGTCAAAACTGTATAGTTTTCGCCTTCCATCACTAAGCCCATCGCGATACCCGCTACCGGTGCTTTGATCGGCACACCCGCATCCATCATTGCCAACGTGCTGGCACAGATGCTTGCTTGTGAAGAGGACCCGTTGGATTCCAATACTTCCGAAACCAAACGGATTGTGTAAGGGAACTCAGCTTCTGTCGGGATAACTTGTTTCAACGCACGTTCACCCAAAGCACCATGGCCGATTTCGCGGCGTCCAGGACTTCCTGCTCTACCAGTGCTGCCGACCGAGAATTGCGGGAAATTGTAATGGTGGATGAATCGCTTGCTGTCGACCATGCCAAGGCCGTCGATGATCTGATGTTCGCCCAGTGGAGCCAATGTACAAGTAGACAACGCTTGCGTCTGTCCACGCGTGAACAAGCCGGAACCGTGTACGCGCGGTAATAAGCCGACTTCGGAAGCCAATGAACGGATTTCATCGATTTTTCGGCCATCTGGACGGATTTTGTCGACTGTGATCAAACGGCGCACTTCGTCTTTTTCCATGTCTTCCACGATTTGGCGTACTTCTTTGGAGATTTGAGCAAAGTTGGCGTCATCCAGATACTTTTCGTTGAAGAACAAGATTGCTTCAGCTTTCACATCTTCAATAGCGGCTTCACGAGCCAATTTTTCTTCTGTCATGATGGCTGTCGTCATTTTTTCACCGTAAGCAGTGGTCACTTCCGCCACAAGTTCAGGGTTTAAAGTCAAAAGCTTGACGGTCATTTTTTCCTTGCCGACTTCGGCTACGATTTTATCTTGGAAATCGCACAATTCCTGGATTGCTTTGTGGCCGAACATCAATGCCCCAAGCATATCTTCTTCATTAACCATCGCAGCGCTACTCTCAACCATGTTGATGGCAACTCTCGAACCGGCTACGGTCAACTCGATATCGGATGCTTCATTTTGTGGAGCGGTTGGATTTAAAACATATTCGCCGTCTACACGGCCAACATTCACTCCAGCGATCGGTCCGTAGAACGGAATGTCGGAAATCGCCAATGCCAATGAGGAACCGAACATGGCAGCCATTTCCGGTGCGCAATCCTGTTCAACGGACATAACAACGTTTGTGATCTGCACTTCGTTGCGGAACCCTTCAGGGAACATCGGACGAATCGGACGGTCAATCAAACGTGCAGTCAATGTTGCGTTTTCACTTGGACGACCTTCACGCTTGATGAATCCTCCAGGTATTTTACCGACTGCATACATTTTTTCTTCATAGTTCACAGTCAATGGGAAGAAATCGGTATCTTTTGGTTCTCTTGAACCGACAGCAGCCGTCAATACGACAGTATCCCCGTATCTGACCAATACCGCACCATTGGCTTGCTTAGCCAATTGGCCGATTTCGACTTGCAGCAAACGACCTGCCCAGTCCATTTGGAACACTTTTTTTTCTGACATGTTATCATTCTCCTTTTGCGATGCTTCCCATCTACCAACTACTAAACAAATGTCAACCTACCGACGCTTATAAGCTCACATTTGTATAGTAGCGGTCTGTAGAGCGGGAGCCTCATTCCATTATAGCTGATTGCTCAGCATTTTTGCACTCATTGTCCGAAAAATCCCAAAAAATAAGCGAGATTCACAGTGGAATCTCGCTTAATATGTCTTAGCCACGAAATTAACGACGCAAACCTAATCTTTGGATCAGTTCACGGTAGCGTGCAACGTCTTTGTTGCGCAAGTAAGCCAACAAGTTACGACGGTGTCCAACTTTTTTCATCAAACCACGGTAAGAATGGTGGTCTTTTTTATGAACGCGTGCATGCTCGTTCAAGTGGTTGATTTCATACGTAAGAACTGCAATTTGCACTTCAGGGGATCCAGTATCTCCTTCGTGAATAGCGTATTCTTTGATGATTTCATTTTTAAGTTCTTTTGAAATTGCCATTTTTTTCACCTCTTTCATAAAGTTACCTTTAACTGAGTAGAACGTTGGTGAATCGTTTAACCAAGTTGAAGGTCGTATATATAATACAAGGAATATTTTATCGTAATTCCTTACCGATTGCAAGTGAAAATCACTTTTTTTATAATCCTTTGTATTCGGCTTTCAGCTCCAGTACCATATCGCGGATTTCGGCAGCTTTTTCAAAATTGAGGGCTTTTGCCGCTTCCCGCATATCCCGGTCCAGTTGATCGAGTGCTTCGCGGCGTTGTTCCATCGTCATTGCTTTATAGATGCTTAGAATGCTTACGTCACCGTCGCCTTCTTCAGGAGCGTGAGAGATACGGATGCGATCACGCACTTCTTTGATGATTGTTTTTGGCGTGATACCATGCTTAACATTGTAGGCTTCCTGCGTCGCACGGCGCCTGTTGGTTTCGTTAATCGCCCGCTCCATGGAATCTGTTATGCGGTCTGCGTACATGATTACTTTTCCGTTCTCGTTTCTTGCTGCTCGACCAATTGTCTGAACAAGTGAACGTTCACTGCGCAGAAAACCCTCTTTATCGGCATCCAAGATGGCAACGAGCGAAACCTCGGGAACATCCAGCCCTTCTCTTAACAGATTGATACCGATCAACACATCAAATTCTCCCAAACGGAGATTACGGATGATTTCCGCGCGCTCCATCGTTTTGATTTCGCTGTGCAGATAATTTACCTTGATGCCGACTTCCTTCAGATAATCAGTCAAATCTTCGGACATCTTCTTCGTCAAAGTTGTGATGAAGACCCGCTCATTCCGTTCGACGCGCAAATTGATTTCACTGATCAGATCATCGATCTGACCTTTGATTGGCCGCACTTCCACAATCGGGTCCAACAAACCGGTGGGACGGATGATCTGTTGAGCAACATATGGGCTTTGTTCATACTCGTATGGGCCAGGGGTCGCTGAAATATAAATGATCTGGTTGACCCGCTCCTCGAATTCCTTCAACGTCAATGGGCGATTGTCCAAAGTACTCGGGAGACGGAAGCCGTACGCCACCAACTGTTCCTTTCGCGAACGGTCACCGTTGTACATGCCGCGAATTTGAGACATCGTGATGTGCGACTCGTCGATGACGGTCAAATAATCATCCGGGAAAAAATCAAGCAACGTATACGGAGGTTCTCCGGGAGCACGCCCGTCCATATGTCTGGAATAATTTTCGATTCCGTTGCAATATCCCATTTCCATCAACATTTCCATGTCGTAGTTGGTGCGTTGCTCCAACCGTTGGGCTTCCAATAGTTTATTTTCAGCGCGCAGCACCTTCAGGCGATCTTTCAATTCTGCCCGAATCATATCGACGGCATGCAAGGTTTTTTCTTCATTCGCCACAAAGTGAGTGGCTGGGAAAACAGGAAAATGGTCGACATCGTTCTTGATTTCTCCGGTCAGCACATCCACTTCTCTGATCCGATCGATTTCATCACCAAAAAATTCGACTCGAATGGCCTCATTGTCGCGGGATGCCAGAAAAATTTCAACAACATCCCCGCGCACACGGAACGTTCCACGCCGAAAATCGATATCATTGCGTTCAAACTGCATTTCAACCAGCCTGCGCAATAGTTCATTCCGTTCCATCTCCATTCCTTGCCTTAACGATAGCGTATGCTCTTTGTAGTCCAACGGGTTCACCAGACCATAGATGCAGGAAACGGAAGCGACCACAATCACGTCGCGCCTTTCCAACAAGGAACTGGTGGCAGAATGACGAAGTTTATCGATTTCATCGTTTACGCTGGATTCTTTCTCTATATAAGTGTCACTCGAGGGAACATACGCTTCGGGTTGATAATAGTCATAGTAGCTGACAAAATACTCGACGGCGTTATTCGGAAAAAACTCCTTCAATTCGCCATACAGTTGACCTGCCAGCGTTTTATTATGCGCTATGACGAGCGTTGGCTTGTTCACTGCTTGGATGACGTTTGCTACCGAAAAAGTCTTGCCGGTCCCCGTAGCACCCAGCAACGTTTGCGCCCGTCTGCCCAGATTCAACCCATCAACAAGCTCTTTGATGGCTTCCGGCTGATCCCCGCTTGGTTTGTATGGGGAAACTAATTCAAAATGATCTTTCATAATAGCTGATTCACCTCTTCACTCACTGTTACAATTATTTTACCACCCAAACATACTTTCGTACACTCTGGAGTCTTTACCATGGCCTTGGCTGATTCTGACGCAAAAATTACGAAATATGTGTACAGAAATTCCGTGTCGCAAGGAATAAAAGGGAATCTCTTTCATTTTTTATTGCACAACCCCTCAAAATTATGTATAATATGGCATGTTGGCAAAACAGCCTAATAGTTATAGAAATAAGGAAAGAGGGGTGAACCCAATGCCAAATATCGATTCAGCAATCAAACGTGTTCGCACTAGCGAAAAAGCTAACCTAAAAAACAACGCTCAAAAGAGCGCTATGCGTTCAGCTATCAAGAAATTTGAAGCTGCAGTAGCAGAAGGCGCTGAAAATAGCGAAGAATTATTGAAGGCAGCAGTTAAATCTATCGATTCAGCAGCTTCTAAAAACTTAATTCATCAAAACAAAGCGTCTCGCGACATTTCTCGTTTAACTAAAAAATTAGCAAAATAATTTTTTGATTTAAGAGACTTCAAAACGTAAGGCCGAAGACAGACCCGCTTAGCTGGTCCGTCTTCGGCCTTTTTCGTATGATTTTTCACTGCTTGGGCATTGCGTTTGCGTAGCGGATCAGAAATAACTCAAATTGTATTTCCTTCAGCCCTTGCCCTGTCTTCATGTTGTATTCCGTCTCGACCAATCCCTGAAAAGCATCCGCCAGGACTTTTTCGGATAGGTGCCTCACTTGTTGGACAGCAAGTTTCACACGATAAGGATGGACCTTCAATACTTTGGTGATGTCGGTTTGTTGGTACCCATTTTTTGAAAGCAGCTTCACTTGCAGCAACAACCGGAATTGCCCTAAAAGGATAGCGTTGACTTTGATAGGTTCTTCTTTTTGGAGCAATAGATCCCGATAGATCTGGATAGCCAGATACGTGTTCTTGTTCAGAACCTGTGTCACCAATTCAAATATATTCTGTTCCAGATTTCGAGGAATCAAGTCGATCACCATTTGTTTGGTGATTTTTTTGTCTTCAGATCCAGAAAGAAATAGCTTGGGCAACTCTCTCATTCCCCGCGACAGTTGATTTTCGATCCGCTCGTAAAACAATTCGAGTGCGTCGCGGTTCATCTGGTAACCTTCATTTTTGATCATGTCCCCTAAAAATTTACGGGCTTCTTTCTCCGCTAATGGAGAAACATCCACTGTGACAGCCTTCTTCGTCAAAAGTTTTGCTATTTTTTTTCTGCTGTCCAATTTTTCGTAAGGCGCAAAAATAGCCAGAACCGTTGAAGGCGCCGGATTCTCCAGATAGCTCTCCAGCCAACCAAGATCATGTTCCAGTCCATTTTTGGATTTTTCGGCCGTCAAAAAGAGCGGATTCTCGATAATGACCAAACGTCTTTCCCCAAAAAAAGGCAGCGACTCCGCATCTTCAAGAGCCCGATCCAACAACGTCCCATCCATATTGAATATGCCGACATTCAAATCCTTGTCGGCTTCGTCAACCACCGTACGCAGCAACAGCTGCTTCGCTTCTTCTATAAAAAAATCTTCTTTGCCCAAAAATAAATAGACCGGCTGAAGCTGACCTTTTTTTATTTTGGACATCTCCGTTGTATAATTCACGTTTGGACCACCATTCATCATTTTTATTTTTTGTTCTCCAAAATGGTTCGCCATTCTGTTTCTTCTGACCCATACAAAAAGTGGATAGCGCCCTGTCGATCCGTACGAAATATAGGGATATTCCGCAATTCCAGACGTTCCAGTATTTGCGCATCCGGATGTCCATACCGGTTCTGTTTTCCAGCCGATATCAAGGCCAATTCAGGTTGGACATGATCCAAGAAACCTTCCGAACTGGATGTTGCGCTACCGTGATGACCTATTTTCAGGACATCGGTCTTCAGATCAGGATAAGTCCGCATCAGCACCTCTTCACCTTCTTCTCCGAGATCGCCTGTGAACAACCAATCCAAACCGCCTATGCTGGTTTGGATGACCAATGAATCCTCATTTCCGCCTTCACCCGGCGCTAAAGGTGCCAGGATGTGAAAAACAAAATCGGCATCAATCTCTAGATCGACCTTGCCCAATAAAGGGAAGAGACCCACTTGATGCTGGCTTTGCAGTTCAAGGAGCACTGCGGCGAAAGCCGCATTCCCCTCCGCTCCTTTAGGGAAATAAACCGCATCGATCGGCAACCCTTCGGCTAGTTCCCGCAACGAACCGACATGATCCTGATCGGCATGCGTCAGAAAGACCCTGTCCAATTTTTTCACGCCTTCCGCTTTTATGATCGACACAAGCTTTTCGCCGGCGGTGGTCGCTGTTTCTCGGACTTGCCAGGTTTCTTTTTCAAAAGTCAGCATGCCACCCGTATCTATAAGCACAGCCCGACGATGAAAAGGCGTTATGATCAAAATGGCATCCCCCTGCCCCACATCAAGCATGACGACTTTTCCGGAAGGATCAAGCTGATGGGCGAAAAAAAACAAACCGACCGCCGCCATCAGGAAACCGAGCACCCGGATATCCCTTTGTTTCTTTTCAACGCTCAGCAAGAGCAGAATCAAAGCGATCCAGACCAGCGCAAAATAAACAGCGGGTGGTCTTCCAGTAACCAATGACGCGAAATCCAAATCCGCGGCTGCTCCAGCGAAGTTTTCCAGCAAGGTGAGCAAGCTATCGGACACGGTGCAAAGCAATCCCAGCAACGGAGTTCCCGGAAAAAAAAGCACGACAAAGAACAACAACCAAAACAGCGGAAAAAGCAACCAAGAAAAAAAGAACGAAAAGATCACATTCACAAAAATCCCGAGCCACGAAACCTCAAAAAAATGATAGGCGACGACCGGAAAGGACGCCAATGTCATCAGTGCCGTCAAACAGACGTCCTTCAATAGCCCGTTCATTTCCCATTCCGAGCTGACCGGAGCCACGAAATACAATACTCCGGCCAAAAGATAGCTCAATTGAAAACTTGCCGAATAAATCAGCAGCGGATTGTATAAAACAACAATCATCACCGTAAGCGCAAAGGCATCCTTCGCTTCAATCCGATGCCCAGTGATTTTCCCCATCAAAAGAATAAAATGCGTGCAGATAGCCCGGAAGACACCGATTCCCCATCCGGTCAATACGCCATAAGCGATCAGAAACACAACCAGCAGCTTATTTGTGGTCTCGTGGCTGACTTTCATCCGCAGCAGGATAAAGCGCGCCTGGGTCAACAAGAGCTGGATATGCATACCGGAGATGGAAAAAAGATGCAATAAACCGATCCCGCGATAGGCATCCAAAGTGTCCCCCGCAATAGCATGCGACTGATTGAATAACATGGTTTGGATGTAGTCGGTCGTCTGGACAGCAGGCAACTTTTCCAACATCAAGATGATGGATCTCCTGATGCTGCTTGGCCAGGCCCGGAAAGAACGATCCTCGCTGCGGAACTGCATCGCTTCGACCGTGACGACCCAATGGATGCTTTTCGCATTCAGATAATCCTCAAAATCAAATTGGTGCAGATTCCGTTCAGCTTCCGGCTCCTCCAGCCGGACTGTGGCAACGACCTGCTGGGGAAATCGCTGTTGTTACCAATTGAACTTCTCCTCGTGCGTTTCGATCGTGTAATAGAAATAAACA
>ERZ724503.981-NODE-981-length-12856-cov-3.958206_pt1 | contig 12856 bp, 10 predicted proteins | sample MGYA00376036_ERZ724503 | MGnify/ENA primary metagenome ERZ724503 (study PRJEB28724, sample SAMN07190885) | wastewater metagenome | isolation source: influent of sewage treatment plant in Hong Hong | place: Hong Kong | collected 2016-03-17 ...
ATATATAGTATCGGTAGGAGTCACAAAATCGAATAGAATATTCCCTTTTTCAGTTCGAATGTTCTTGGCATGAAAGTCGGCTGTTGGGTCTAATCCGTAGGTAAACATTTTTACCCCTTTCTTCAGTTTTGGCTTCAGTTCCGCTTTTTTATTGACCACCAAAGCTCCTCCGGGCATGATTAGTGAGGTGAAATGCTCGAAACTTTCGAGAAATGCCTCTTTCGTACCATAAATATCCAGGTGGTCGGCATCCACAGAGATTATCACAGCCATAAACGGCGTCAGCTGGTGAAAGGACCGGTCGTACTCATCGGCTTCCACTACCACGTAATTACTCTCGTTCGAAAGCAGCAGATTGGTGTTGTAATTATTGGAAATACCGCCCAGAAAAGCGCTGCAATTCACATGCGACTGGTACAGTAGGTGCGCTGTGATAGTCGAAGTGGTGGTTTTACCGTGGGTTCCGGCTATGCAGATGGCTTTACTCTGTCGGGTGATTTCGCCTAGCATTTCGGCACGTTTCAGTATTTTGAAATTATGTTCGCGAAAATAAACCAGTTGCTCGTGTTCCTGCGGTACCGCCGGAGTTATCACCACCAATGTTTTTTCTTTCATCCGAAAATCAGGTGGAATGCTGGCCACACCTTCTTCGAATGTAATGCTGATGCCCTCAGCCTGCAGGTCGGAGGTGAGTTTTGTTTCGGATCGGTCGTAGCCGGCCACTGCAAATCCCTTCACATGATAATACCGCGCAATGGCGCTCATGCCTATTCCACCTATTCCTATGAAATAATATTGTGTAAAAGCCATTGTCAAAAATTTTTTCTTTGTTCAATAATCTTAAAAACTTCATCGACGATTCTGTCAGCCGAATTTCGTTGTGCAAGTTGGGCGATGTTTTTCGAGAACTGTTCCAGTGCCGGATTATTATTAATCAGTTCCAGTGCTTTGGGAACAAGACTTTTTTCGGCGTCGGCGTCACGTATCATCACGGCTGCGTCCCGGTTGACCAGTGCGAGCGCATTTTTGGTCTGATGGTCTTCGGCTACATTGGGCGAAGGCACCAGTATGACGGGCTTGGCAAGCAGGCAAAGTTCTGATATGGAACTGGCACCGGCACGCGAAATTACCAAATCGGCTATGGAGTAAGCATAATCCATCCGGCTTACAAAATCCGTCACTACCATTTTACTACTGTGAAATGATGCAGCTGCTTCACGTGCTTCGGTTACATACAATTTTCCGGTCTGCCAGATACACTGAACGTCCGAACCGGCGAGTGATTGCAGTCCTTCTTTTATGCTTCGGTTGATGGTTCTGGCACCCAGACTGCCACCGACTATTAGTATTGTTTTTTTTGCCGGGTCAAAACCAAAAAACTCATAAGCTTCCCGGGCTTTAGGAGCAACTGCGAATAAATCCTGCCGAACAGGATTGCCTGTAAGAATTATTTTTTCGGCCGGAAAAAATTTTTCCATTCCTTCGTAAGCCACACAAATTTTACTCGCACGGGCTGCGAGCAGTTTATTGGTTACTCCTGCATATGAGTTTTGTTCCTGCAGCAGTGTCGGCACTCCAACATTGGAAGCAGCCTTCAGGGTGGGAGCACTGGCATATCCGCCCACGCCTATGGCAATGTCGGGCTTGAAAGCTGCAATAATTTTTTTTGCTTTGCGGGTGCTTTTTAGCAGGTCAATAATTACACTCACGTTTTTCAGGAGGTTCTTGCGATCGAAACCGCGCACAGGCAATCCTTCGATGGGATATCCGGCCTGCGGTACCCGTTCCATCTCCATACGACCGATAGCCCCTACGAATAAAATTTCAGCAAAAGGATCCTGCTTTTTGATGGCATTGGCTATGCTGATAGCCGGAAAAATGTGACCGCCTGTGCCACCTCCGCTGATGATGTATTTCATAATTATTCCTCCTTAATTTTAATTGCCTGACCGGGAATTGTCTGTTAAAAGTTACATGTTAAATATTCCACAAACTTAATAATTGGGAATTCATGAGCAAATAATTATCCAATTTCCTCAATATCAAGTACGTATTCTTCCTCCTCGGCTTCCTCAACCGGCTGACTGACCTGTTCTTTTTGTTTTATCTTCTTTTCCTTTTCCGCTTTTATTTCACGTATTACTCCCAGAATTATTCCGAAGTAGATACCGTTGATCATAATGGAAGTTCCGCCACGGCTTATTAAAGGCAACGGCTGACCGGTTACCAAACCAAATCCGGAACCCACAAACATATTGACCGTGGCTTGCAGCGTGATAAGCAAGCCTAAACCGGTAACAAGCATGGCCGGAAAGGTACTTTTGCATACAGTGGCTATCTGGCCGGTCCTGAAGAGTAATACCATGTAGAGAAACATGATAAAAATTGCACCCAATAAGCCCATTTCTTCAATAATGATGGAGAAGATAAAATCGTCAAAAGCGTGTGGGAGAAAATCCCGTTGAACGCTGTTGCCGGGAAAAACTCCAAACAAACCACCGCGGGCTACGGCAATACGTCCGTGCTGAACCTGAAGATTTTCGTCATTGATCACATATTTATCCTTATCATTTTCGCCGGCCGAACGGTCGATGCGTGCTACCCAGGTGTAAGCACGGTGAAACATATCGGGCATCTTCTCTTCAGGAATGGCTTTAACCATTCCATAACCTATAACAAGCAATATAACCCCCACGGCCAGAATTGAAGCCAGTTTTTTCCACGATATCCGGCCAATAAACATCATGAAGTAGATAGTAAGACCGAGAATGGCTGCCGTAGAGAAATTTTCCAGAAAGATCAAACCACATACCACACCGGCGATGGCCATTATGATCCAGAAATTTCGGTTTTCATCTGCCGGATTGGCCCGTATGCGTGATATGAAATCGGCAATAACGACTATCAGGGACAGTTTTGCAGGCTCAGAGGGTTGAAACTGAATGCCAAACAACTTTATCCACCGGCTGGCATCGTTGGTGTCCTGACCCTTGAGCAGCACATAAATAAGCAGCAGAATAGAAATCAGAAGTCCCAGGTAAGCAAAAATGCGTATGTACCGGTATGGAACCAGATGCACCACATAAGCCAAAACTGCTCCCAATGCCAGGTAGGAAAAATGCTGAACAATGGGTGCGGTATGACTGGCTGCTTTAAATGCCAGCGTACTGGAGGCACTGTACAATTCAATGATAGAAAATATACACAGGATAAAGAATACCGTCCAGACGATGGTATCTCCTTTTAGGTATTTCTTAAAAAAATTTTCCACTTCTTGTTTTGTTCAATCGGGTGAATAAATAGGTTAAAAATAAACGCTTAATATGGGCACTGTGAAAAATGTTTACAAATTTCTGACACAGGATTTGAATTGTTTTCCACGATCCTCGTAATTCTGAAATAAGTCGAAACTGGCACAGCAGGGCGATAGCAGGACGGTTTCGCCGGGTTTTGCCATCATGTAAGCGGTCTTCACACATTCTTCCATGGAGTGCGCATCGGCAATATTTTCAACTTTTCCATCAAAGAATTCATGAAGTTTGGAGTTATCAACTCCCAAAAAAATTAACCCGCTCACTTTTTCTTTTACCAGTTCTTCTATTTCGGTGTAGTCGTTTCCTTTGTCGGTTCCGCCAAGGATCAGGATTACCGGAGTTTTCATGCTCTGAAGGGCATACCAGCACGAATTTACGTTGGTGGCTTTGGAGTCATTGATGTATTTTACATTTTTCACTGTGGCTACATACTCCAGTCGGTGCTCTACGCCCTGAAATTCCTGCAACGATTGCCGGATACTTTCCTTGCGTATATTGACTATGGAAGCCGTAAGTCCTGCTGCCATTGAGTTGTAGGTGTTGTGCATTCCCTTGAGTGATAGTTCGGTTGCCGGCATGGTAAAAACATTATTTAAAGTATTGATAATCAATTGTTCATTTTCGATAAAAGCTTTTGTTTTTTCTTCGCGCTGCAGTGCAAAGGGATATAGTGTTGACTGAATGTCTCTTTTCTTCAGCTCTTCCTGAATGACGGGGTCGTCGTTCCAGAAGATAAATGCATCTTTTGCCGTTTGATTCTGGGTAATACGGAATTTCGAGTCGATATAATTTTGAAAATTGTAATTGTAACGGTCTAAATGATCGGGAGTGATATTGAGCAATATGGCGATGTCGGCTTTAAATTCGGTCATCCCATCGAGCTGAAAACTGCTAAGTTCCACCACGTAATAATCATGTTTTTCTTCGGCCACCTGGAGTGCCAGGCTTTTTCCCACATTGCCGGCCAGGCCCACATTGAGTCCGCCATTTTTCAGAATATGGTATATCAGCATGGTAGTCGTTGTTTTGCCATTGCTCCCGGTGATACATATCATTTTGGCATCGGTGTATCTTCCTGCAAATTCAATTTCGGATATAACGGGTGTGTGCTGTGCTTTCAGTTTTTGAATTATTGGCGCCTTGTCGGGTATTCCGGGACTTTTTATAACTTCATCAGCATTTAATATCAGTTCTTCGGTGTGTTTTTTCTCTTCCCACCCGATGCCGTGATCATTCAGCATTTGTTTGTATTCCGGTTTTATCTCGCCCATGTCCGATACAAATACATCAAAGCCCTGCTTTCTGGCCAATACGGCTGCACCAGCACCACTTTCACCTGCTCCGAGTACTACTATTCTTTTCATTTTTTATTGAACTGATTATCTTATTTTCAATGTAATAATGCTGATGGCTGCCAGAATGATGCCGATAATCCAGAATCTTACTACCAGTTTTGATTCATGTACCGGATTCCAGGGTTTATTGATGGCGGCTGCAATGCCCGATTTTCCACCTTTCTGAAAATGATGATGGAGTGGTGTCATCAGAAAAATTCGTTTTCCCTGGCCAAATCGTTTTTTTGTGTATTTGAAATAAAAGCGTTGAACGATTACTGAGATACTTTCCACAAAAAATAATCCGCACAATACGGGTATCAACAGTTCTTTGTGAATGGCAATGGAGAAGGTGGCGATAATTCCACCTAACGTCAGACTACCTGTATCGCCCATAAACACCTGAGCCGGATAGGAATTGTACCACAAAAATCCGACCGTGGCACCAATGAGTGAACCGGCAAAAATGAGCAGTTCACCCGTACCAGGCAGATACATGATATTGAGGTATCCGGCATAGTTTACATTGCCCGACACATAGGCCAGGATACCGAGCGTGACACCAATAATAGCCGTGGAACCGGTGGCAAGTCCATCCATCCCGTCTGTCAGATTGGCACTGTTGGATACGGCAGTTACAATAAATATGGCCATCAGCACAAATAAAATCCAACCGTATTTCTGGGCCTGATCACCCGCCCATTTGAAGGCATCGGCGTAATCCAGGTTGTTATTTTTCATGAAGGGAATGGTCGTTTTGGTCGATTTTACATCGTGCGAAGCATACAATACATTTTCTACCCGTGCATTTTCACCCTTTATTTCGGCATTTTCACGAATTACTGCATCGGGGCTAAGATAGAGTGTAAGTCCCACTATCAGCCCAAGCCCTATCTGACCTACTATTTTAAATCTTCCTTTGAGTCCTTCCTTGTTCCGGTATTTTATTTTCAGATAATCGTCCAGAAATCCGATAGCTCCCATCCATACAGTGGTGATAATCATCAGCAGGGTGTAAATATTCGTCAGATCAGCCAGTAACAAGGTTGGTATTAGTATCGAAATGATGATGATAATACCTCCCATAGTCGGTGTCCCTTTTTTCTGGAGCTGATCTTCCATGCCAAGGTCACGGATGGTTTCACCTATCTGCAGCAATTGCAACCGATCAATTATTTTTCGTCCAATCATGGTCGATACCAGCAAAGCAAGTATAAAGGCTAAGCCGGTGCGAAACGAAATGGACAGGAACATGCCCGATCCGGGTATGTCGTAGTATTTGTCCAGATAGTGGATTAAGTGATACAGCATAAACTTAAATTTTTTGTGTTGCTATTTATAAGTCATGTTCCTAATCTGAGAATAAGGATTTTTGAATCGTGTCTGTGATATGTTTAACGCTTTCAAAAACATTTTCTCACCTCTTCTTTGTCATCAAAATGATGTTTTACACCCTGAATGATCTGATAATCCTCGTGTCCTTTTCCTGCTACCAGCACCACATCGCCCTTTTGGGCTAAAGAACAGGCTGTTTTTATAGCTTCGCGGCGGTCTGCAATGGTTAAGCTTTTTGCTTTCTGCGATGGGTCCAGTCCGGCAAGCATGTCGTTCAGTATATCCATGGGTTCTTCATTGCGCGGATTATCGGAGGTAAGTATAGCCTTCCAGCTGCCATCGACGGCTTCACGGGCCATCATCGGGCGTTTCCCCTTGTCACGATTGCCGCCGCATCCCACCACGGTGATCAGCCGGCCATTGCCCTTCAGTATTTCATTAATCGTCGAAATCACATTGTTCAGCGCATCGGGCGTATGAGCATAATCCACTATGGCAGCATATCCGGTGGGCGAATACAGCGTGTCGAACCGGCCCGACACTGATTTCAGCGAACTGATGATGCGAAGAACTTCTAATTCATCCTGTCCGAGCAATACGGCTGCACCATAAACTGCGGTAAGATTGGAGGCATTGAATTTTCCGATAAAGGAAACATGCACTTCACGATTGTTCATGTCCAGCAGCATGCCTTCAAATCCGTCGTCCAGAATTTTTGTTTTGAAATCGGCCATGGAGCGTAGCGAGTAACTGAACTTTTTTGCCCGGGAATTCTGGAGCATCACCATTCCGTTTTTATCGTCGGCATTGGTCAGTGCAAATGCATTGCCGTCGAGATCATCAAAAAAGCGTTTTTTTGCTTTCAGATAATTTTCAAATGTCAGGTGATAATCGATGTGGTCGCGCGTCAGATTGGTGAAAACCGCACCATCAAATTCCAGACCGGCGATGCGTCTTTGCTCCACAGCATGTGAACTCACTTCCATAAATGCATATTTGCAGCCGGCTTCCACCATCCTGGCAAGCAGCGCATTGAGTTCAAGCGCGTCCGGCGTGGTGTGAGTGGCTTCTACCGCATCATCATTCACATAATTGCAAACAGTGGAAAGCAATCCTGCATCATAGCCGAGTTCGCGGAAAAGTTTGTACAGTAGTGTGGCTATAGTCGTTTTTCCGTTTGTTCCCGTAACTCCAACCAAAATCAATTTTGATGAAGGAAATCCATACCAGCACGATGCCACGAGGCCCAATGCATCGGCGCTGTCTTTTACCTGAATATAAGTAACTTCGGGATTCAACTCTCGTGGCAATTGCTCGCAAAGTATGGCTGTTGCCCCTTTATCAATAGCCATGGATATAAATTGGTGTCCATCGGAAGCGGTACCGCGCGTAGCAACAAATAAATTGCCGGCTGCAACTAAGCGGGAGTCGAACTGAATGCCGGAAATTTCAATGTCTGATTTTCCGGTAATTTTTTCAGTAATAATATTTTGTAATAAATCGGTTAAATTCATCCCTGCCAGATTTTAATTGGTTGATTTATTTTAATGTCAGTGTAATTTGTTGCCCCTTGTGAACTGCTGTGCCCGGTGCCAAACTCTGAGAAACGATTTTGCCAATTCCCGAAAAATTTACCGTAAGTCCCAATCGTTCACAAAGAAAAACAGCATCTTTTGCACCCATACCGCTCAGGTCGGGAACTGTTTTATTTGTTATGGCGAGTGATTCCACCTGTGTAGTTTTGCCATCGCTAAGTGTTTTGACCCATTCACTGTTTTTTCCTGAATATTTCTGGTTCAATTCAGCCAGTACGGTCTGCAACGGAGCTTGTTTCCCGGATTTTATCACCGGATTTTTTGCATCTATATAATTACTATCCACCGGCATTGCTCTGACGTTGGCTACCGTATCGAGGGCCGAAATCCGCTCGGCAATGTTTTTTACCACTACACCCGCCATCAGTCCGCCCGATGGATAACCGATTTTTGGTTCTCTGATTACTACCAGGCAGGTGAATTTCGGATTTTCGAAAGGAAAAAATCCGCAGAACGAAACCTGATGTGATGTTCCACCCGATTTATAACCCTGTGACCCTTTTGAAATCTGTGCTGTACCCGTTTTACCGGCAATTCGCACATACTGTGAATGAACAGCTTTACCTGTTCCGTATTTTGGATTTTCCACCACACCGAGTAACGCCTGCCGCACATCCTTCAGTGTCGATGGTTTACAGATTCGCTCATTGATGGTGCGCGATGTAAATTGCTTGACAATCTGGCCGTTTTTGCTGATGGATTTTACAATAAGCGGTTCCAGGTACTTACCATTATTGGCTATAGCGTTGTAAAATGCTATGGTATAAATAGGTGGTATCTGCACTTCATAACCGATAGACATCCAGGGTAATGTGCTCTGTGACCAGTAACTGCTTTTGTCGTTTGGATGCCGGATATTGGGTGCTGCCGAACCCGGAATGTAAAGATTGAAAGGCTCGTTCAGCTTCATTTTATACAGTTTGTTGACAAATGCAGCCGGATTGTCGCCATATGCCTTCACTATTGTTCTGGAAATCCCCACATTCGACGAAGCATTCAATGATTGCTCCAGGGTAATATCCCCATAGCCGCCTTTTCGGGCATTATGATCTTTCATTACAGCTCGTCCATAAGAATACAGACCGTTGCCGGTGGCTATCACATCGGTCAGTTTGGCTTTTCCGTCGTCCAATACAGCCATCAGCGATACCGTTTTGAAGGTTGAACCGGGTTCTACCTTATCGGATACAACCCCGTTTTTGTTTTCGGTGTAGCTGCCGTCGGAGTTGCGCTGCATATTGACAATGGCTTTAATTTCGCCTGTTGCCACTTCCATCAGTACAGCATAACCGGTTTGTGCTTCTATTTCTTTCAGCTTATCGGTTAGCGCTTTTTCGGCTATGTCCTGCATATCCACATCGATAGTGGTGGTGATGTCCATGCCGTCTACCGGAGGAACCTGAATTATTTCCTCCCACTTATTGGCTACTTTCTGGCGGGTGGATACTCCCGGCGATCCTCTGAGTATGGAGTCGAAGCTGAGTTCAAGTCCATTTTTTCCACCTTTTGTTTCATCGGCATATATATCCCCAATGGTGCGCGACGACAGGGTGGAAAATGGCTTCACCCGCCGAAACATTTCCTTGGTGAGCAGTCCGCTTTTATTTTGTCCCAGTTTGAAAAGCGGGAATTTTTTAATGTCCTTCAGTTGGGCATAACTGATCTTTCCCTTATAGAATGGATATTCACCTTTTCCTTGCTGGTAGGCTTTTGTGAGGTCGCGTTTGTAATCGGCTTTTGATTTGTCGCCGAAATAATCGGCCAGACAAAGGGCGAGTGAATCAACATTCTCCGTGAAAAGTTTTCCGTTTTTCTCATGCAAAGCGGGTACACGCAGGTCCATATACACATAATACGTGGGAATGGAGCTTGCCATGAGGCGGCCGTCGGCTGAATAGATATTGCCACGATTAGGCAGTACGATGATGTCGGTTCTTTTACTTTTTGATCCGAGTGCCAGCCACTCTTTGCGCTCTACAGTCTGAATTACGACAATATTATATATGATAAGCAGAAGCAGCAATACGATAAATACGTATACTGCTGCAAATCTGCTGATTATATTTTTGCCGGGATCAGACATTGTAATGATTGCTTAATTAATTATATATTCTTCAACAACTGTGGTGTCGTTTTTTATTTTATTTGAGGCATCCTGTTGCTCTTTTTTGGCTTTCAGCACTTCCTCATCTTTTTCCGGATCGGGTTCTGTGATTATTGCCGGTGCGGTAGGACTTTCTTTCAGGTTCAATCCTTTTTCGTTGATATAATTCATTACATACGTACGGCGGCTTAGGGTGGTGAGCTGAGCGGAGATAGTGAGCGATTCGAATTTGATGTCCTTCAGTTGCTGTTTCAGTTTCACTTCTTTGGATATCTGAGTTTCGCAGTAGAACCGGTTGTCAATATATACGAAAATCAGAAATGCAATCAGGATAAAAAGTCCGTAATGTTTTTGAATGAATTTTTTTTTCAATATGCTGCCGTTCAGAATATCGCGCAGGGTACTCGATTTGATATCCGAGAAATCTTCGCTACCTTTAATGGTTTCTAATATTTTTTTGAACCAGCTCATATTCTAGTTTTTTCTGCAATTCTAAGTTTAGCGCTGCGGGCACGTGGATTGCGGGCTACTTCTTCGTCCGAAGCCACTATTACCTTTGTGTTTACGGGCTTCAGGGGTGCCAGTACATTCCCGTAAAAATCTTTTTCGAGTTCACCTTCGAAATTTCCGCTGCGGAAAAAATTCTTCACCAAACGGTCTTCCAGCGAATGATAAGTGAGCACTACCAGCCTGCCACCCGGCTTGAGCACATTTACGCTTTGTGTCAGCAGTTCCTGCAGTACTATCATTTCTTTATTCACTTCAATGCGCAATGCCTGAAATACGCGTGCCATATCTTTTTTTTCTTTTTCTCTCGAAAAATGGGGTTTCAGAATATCCACAAATTCCTGAATAAGTGCAATGGGTTGCGACTGCCGGGCTTTGACGATGGTGGATGCTATTCTTCTGGAATTGTGCAATTCACCATACAGATAAAACACATTCGCCAGCTTTTCTTCCTCGTAGGTGTTGATGATGCTTGCGGCTGTAACCGGTGATTTTGTATTCATTCGCATGTCAAGCGCCCCTTCGAACCGGAATGAAAATCCGCGGTCCGATTCGTCGAAATGATGGAATGAAACGCCCAGATCGGCGAGTATTCCATCGACTTGCTCCACGTTGTGGTATTTCAGAAAATTAGTCAGATATCGAAAATTGCTTCTTACAAAAATAAATCGCGGATCGTCGATGGCATTTTTCAGGGCATCTTCGTCCTGGTCAAATCCAATGAGTTTACCCTTGCTGCTGAGGTGCGAGAGAATTTCACGCGAATGTCCGCCACCTCCAAAAGTGACATCGACATACGTGCCGTCGGGGTTAATGTTCAGCCCGTTCATCGTTTGGCTCAATAATGCCGGTATGTGATAAGGTGTGTCTGACATTTATTCGGGTTGTTTGGTCATTTTTTCCTTTAGCCGGGCTGCAAAGTCAACCGGTGTAAGTTTTACGCTTTCAAATTTTGATTTTCCCCACACGGCAAAGCGGTCCATCATTCCTACAAAAAGAACTTCACTGTTCTCAATTCCAATAAGTTGCAGGTATTTTTTGGAGATCAGCACCCGACCCTGCGAGTCTATTTCCAGCCATTCGGCATCCGACACAAACTGCATAAGCAGCAACTGGTCATCTGCGTTCCATTCATCCAGTTTTGATTTGAAATCATCCAGTTTTTTATTCCAGACAGACTCGGGATAAAGCACCAGGCAATCATTATCGGCATCCTTGCGCATCACCACTTTGCTGCGGTCGCCTTCGGGCAATAGTTTGCGGTAAGAGGACGGAATGAAGATTCTTCCCTTTACATCGGCCTTTGCGTCATATTTGCCTATAAATGTTGACATAACTGTTTGAATTATAATATCGAATGGTAAAAGTATATAATATTTTTCAAATTCCCCACATTTCCCCACAAAATATTTATCAACAAGTTATAAACCGATTTTACCCGATTTTTACAGAGTTATCAACATGTTTTCAGTTCGGTTTATATCATTTAAAAACAACTAAGAAGCATAATATCAATGTAATATGAATTTAATAACGAGAAATGGCGTGGAAGTGGGGAGAGCTAAATAACTTCAAGATAACCGTGACCAAATTTTTGTTCATAATACAGTGTCAAAAGGTGATGCAATGGTAATTGATTTCGGGCGTATCGGCAGATAAAATTTCGGTAAGCAGGATTTTTTTATAATTTTGTGAAATAAAAGAATTTAATCAGAAGCAGCGGTATGGAAAACGGAAAAGTAATGCAACTGAATGTGGAACAAATTATTAAGGAGAAAGCTCCGGGCGCTAAGTTTCCAAAATTTGTGGTGAATTACCTTAAAAGAATAATTCATCAGGAAGAGTTAAATACATTTTTTGAGTCGGTTCCCGGTCAGAAAAATCTGGAATTTATTGAATCTGCTTTAACCGATCATTTGCAGGCCGGTGCCGATTTCGAGGGAATTGAACACTTGCCGCCGAAAGAGGGAAGGTATATTTTTGTGAGCAATCATCCGCTGGGAGGGCTCGACGGTGTCACACTGGGTTTAATGTTTGGCCGGAAATACGACGGTAAGGTGAAAATTTTTGCCAACGATATCCTGATGTTTCTTGAACCGTTGAAAGAGATGTTTTTGCCGGTAAATAAAGTGGGTGCCGGCTCCAATAGCAGAGACAATGCCAAAATAGTGGACGATTTTTTCAAATCGGATTATCATCTTATTACTTTTCCGGCTGGTACCTGTTCGCGCCGAATAGGCGGAAAAATTCAGGACCTGCCCTGGAAAAAATCATTTGTAACCAAGGCTGTGCAGTATCAGCGCGATGTGGTTCCTGTTTATTTTGAAGGCAGAAATTCCAATTTCTTTTATAACCTTTCCAAAATCAGAACCGGGCTGGGATTACCCAATATTGAAATGCTATATCTGGTGAATGAAATGTACAAGCAACGCGGAAACCGGTTTAAGGTCAAAATCGGACAACCGATTCCATATCAGACTTTCGACAACACCAAAACTCCCGTGGAGTGGGCGGCTGAAGTACGGGAGAAAGTCTATGCCTTGAAATAAACACTACCGAAAATAATTTTTTCATACTGCTGTTGAGATTCCTACAAATCAAGAAGTCCGTCAGGCAAGCGGAGGCGGATTATTTTTTTTTCGTGGTCAATGTCGGTAATGTATTCTT
>ERZ724503.982-NODE-982-length-12846-cov-15.780158_pt1 | contig 12846 bp, 10 predicted proteins | sample MGYA00376036_ERZ724503 | MGnify/ENA primary metagenome ERZ724503 (study PRJEB28724, sample SAMN07190885) | wastewater metagenome | isolation source: influent of sewage treatment plant in Hong Hong | place: Hong Kong | collected 2016-03-17 ...
TTACTACTCTTTACCTTATGTTGATACAACAGTTTTAAAAACTAGACTTGATGATCTTAATTTTCCTCAAAAACAAATAGCAATTATTGGTATTGGTGGAAGTACATTGGGAACTTATGCTATTTATAATTTCATGAAATACAACAAACAGCATAATAAATCTTTGAAAAAAGAACTTTTCTTTTTTGAAAGTACAGACCCTGTAAATTTAAATGGTACATTAGCTCAATTAAATTTAAGTGATACACTTTTTATTGTTATTTCAAAGTCTGGAACTACAATAGAGACTATATCTATTTTTAAATATCTTATGTCTATTACAAAAATTGATAAATCAAATTTATTGGTTATAACTGAAGATGACAGTAAATTAAACACTTTTGCAAAAGCAAATGATGTAAACACTTTTGATATTCCTAAAAATGTAGGTGGAAGATTTTCTGTTTTATCAAATGTTGGATTAGTTCCTTTATATCTTGCTGGATTTGATATTGATGAGCTTTTAAAAGGTGCTAAAAAAACATCTGATTCATTTTTTGATAAAAAGAAACTATTTAAACACTTAATCAAAAAAGCTAGAACTTATTATGAGTTTAAAGATGTTTATAATATGAATGCTATTTTTTCTTATTCTCAATTACTTGAAGGATTTAATAAATGGTATGTTCAACTTTGGGGAGAAAGTCTTGGTAAAGTTGATGTAAATAATACGAATCAAGGCTTAACACCAATTGGTCTTTTGGGACCTGTTGATCAACACTCTTTTTTACAATTAATAGTAGAAGGTCAAAGAGATAAAACAGTAACTTTTATAAAAATCAAAGATTTCAAAGATAATACAAAAATTGCTCCTATTTCTTTAGAAGGTCTTGAAGAACTTGATTATATCAATAATCTTGATTTTAAAGAGTTGATTAATCAACAAGCAGATGCAACAATAGCTTCTGTTAAAGAATTAAAAAAAGATATTCCAATTGATATTATTGAAATTGAAGAAATCAGTGAATTTGAAATAGGGAAACTTCTATTTTATTATGAATTATTAACTTCTATTGTTGGAAAATTCCTTAGAATTAATACTTATGACCAACCAGGTGTTGAAGGTGGTAAGATAATATTAAAAGGTATGTTAAAAAATAAATAGGGATTAAAATGGCACTATTTGGTACATTAGAAACTTTAAAATCACAGGTTTGTGATTTTAAGTTTCAAAAAGCTTTTGATTACATTGAAAGATTACAAGATAAAAACTCAAATGAGTACAAAACTCTTGTAAATACAGAAGTTGGAGAATGCGATAAAATAGTGTTAGATGAAAGCTGTTTTGTTTTGGAACAAGCTTATATAACAAAAAATAAAGAAGATTGTTTATTTGAATCACACAAAAAGTATATTGATATTCAATATATGTTTGAAGGTGATGAGATTATGGAAGTTGAAAATATAAGCAATCTTCTTGTTGAAACTCCTTATAAAGAGGATTTAGATTATGCAAAATATTTTCAATGTAAAAACTCTTCTATATTAAAAATCAAAGAAAATGAAATGGCAATTTTTTATCCAAATGATGCACATATGCCTTGCATAAAAATAGATGAAAATAAAAAGATTATAAAAGCTGTTTTTAAAATATTAGTAGCTAGTTGAAAATATTTTGGAACATATATTTTCAGCTTTAATTCCAGTTTTTGGACTTATATTAATTGGTTATTTCTTTAAAAAGATTCGTTTTCCATCTCATGAATTTTGGCCAATGGCTGATAAACTTACCTATTTTATCTTGATGCCAGCTCTTTTAATATTTGAACTTTCTAAAGCAAAATTCCACAGTGATAGCATAACTTTTATTTTTACTTCATTATTAGCAATATTTCTAACAATGATAATACTGATGATTTTTAATAAATTTTCTCCAACAAAAAATAGCTCTTTTACCTCTGTAATACAAGGTGGCATAAGATTTAATACTTATGTTTTTTTAGCTTTAAGTGGTTCTATTTTTGGAAATGAAGGCTTAGTTTTAGCAGCAATTATTTTAACTTTTGCTATTCCATTTATAAATATTTTATGTATTTCAATTTTTGCTTTATATTCACATAATAATAAACTAGATTTTAAATACTTGATAAAATCTATTATAAAAAATCCTTTGATTATTGCTTGTTTTATTGGAGGAAGCATAAATTTCTTATCTATTCCTATTCCTATTAGTATAGAAAATTTAATTCAAATTTTAAGTAAAGCAGCACTTCCTTTAGGACTTCTATCTATTGGTTATGCTTTAGTTTTAGAAGATATAAAAAGTACAAAAAAGGATTTAGTTATTAGCTCTATCGCAAAATTTATAATTTTACCCCTACTTATTTTTATTTTTGGAAAAATCTTTGGACTAAATGAAATTATGATTTCCATTCTACTTTTATTTGCTCTACTTCCAACAGCCCCAAGTTCATTTATACTTGCAAGGCAACTTGGAGGAGATATTACACTTATGACAAGCATAATAACTGTGCAAACACTCACATCTGCATTTTTTATAATTTTATTTTTAAAACTATTTATTTAAAAAGGCCTAAAAGCTCTAAATAAATACATCAACTATCACTTTTATAGCTAAAGCTGTTAATAAAACCTTCAAAATAATTGTAAATTTCTTTCCATCAATTTTATCTCTTAGTTGTGTCCCTGCCCAACTTCCTGCAACTGCACCAATAATCATAGCAACTATAATTCCAATATAATCAAAAAATACAAATCCAAAATACATAAAAACAAAGACTTTTAAAATATGAGTTAAACTCATCAAAGCAGCACCAGTTGCCACAACTTTATCTTTATCTTTATAATCTTTTAAAAGTAAGGTCATAGTAAGTGGTCCAGTTGCTCCAACAACCATGGAAAGCCCTGTTTGGAAAAATCCTGCAAGAAAATAACTTTCATATTTTTTAATTTTTTCATTAAATTTTTCAGACCATAAAGAGAGTAGAATGTAAGCTCCTATAAATAAAGGAACATATTCTAAAGAAATAAAATTTAGAATTCCTGCAAAAATAGCAATTCCAATAAAAGAACCCAATAAAAATTTTGGAATTACTTCATATTGAACATCTCTATATCCAAAAATAGCACGACTAAGATTGCTTGACATTTGAGTCAAACCATGAACTGGGATAAGTGCATTTAAGGGTAAAAAAGAAGGTAAAATAGCAATTAACATCATCCCTCCACCAATTCCAACAATTCCTGCAACTGTCGAAGTTAAAAAAGTTATTACACCTAAAATTAATTCTGTCATGAATACGCCTTAAAATAAATATTCGTAAAATAGCGAATAAAGCCTTATTTATCAAAAAAGGGTTATAATCTTTTTTTTCAAAAGGAGAAATCATGAAGATATTATCAATAATTACTATATTTTTAACAACTATTTTACTTGCAAATTATAATTATGCAGAACAAAATTCGGGGAAAATTGATATGCACGGAGGAAAAAGTGAAAAACTAACTCCTAATGGATTTAAAAATATTGATATTTCTAAACCTATCGCACCAATTGCTCCCAAAAAACTAATTGAAGAAGAGAAGAAGAAAGAAGAAAAAAAGGAAAATAAAAAATAATGGCAAGATATAAATTTGTATCATGGAATGTAAATGGTGTTAGAGCTGTTGATAAAAAAGAGGCTTTAAAATGGGTAGATGAACATGATATTCATCTTTTAGGACTTCAAGAAACAAAATCTATGAAAGAGCAAATCCCAAAAACAATTTTTAATAAAGAGTTTAAAACAATCACTGCAAGTGCATCTGCAATTAAAGGAAGAAGTGGAACTGCACTATTTACTGATATTGAAACTACTTTTTTATGTAACTGCCCTACTGTGGATATTTTGGATGAAGGAAGAATAAACGAAGTTCATTTTACTTTAGGAGATAAAGATATTGCATTTTTTAATGTATATTTTCCAAATGGTCAAAGTAAAGAAGAGAGACTTATTTATAAAATGGAGTTTTATGATAGGTTTTTAGACCATTGTGAAAGTTTGAAAAAACTTGGATTTTCAATCATAGTTTGTGGAGACGTAAACACAGCTCATAAAGAGATAGATTTAGCAAGACCAAAAGCAAATGAACAAACTTCTGGATTTTTGCCAATGGAGAGAGATTGGATAACTAAATTTTTATCTCATGGATATGTTGATACTTTAAGACATATAGTAGGGGATAAATCTGAACTTTACAGCTGGTGGAGTTATAGAGCAAATGCAAGAGAAAATAATGTTGGCTGGAGAATCGACTACTTTTATGTAAGTGAGGATTTAAAAGAATATATAAAAGATGCTTATATTATGAACGATATTTATGGAAGTGATCATTGCCCTATTGCTTTGGAGATGGAGTTTTAATATTTTGAGGATTAATTCTCAAAATATTTTTATATATTAAAAACTTATTGTATTTTAGAATATATAACTTTAGCTAGAATATTTTTGAGGTTTTCTTTCTCTTCATCACTTAAAACTTCGAAAACACTCTCTTTTGCTTTTGCTATTTTTTCTATACACTCTTTTACTAAAATCTCACCCTCTTTTGAAAGACAAATAAGCGTACTTCGCTTATCATTCAAAGAAGGTTCTCTTTTTATAAGCTTTCGCTCTTCAAGTTTATTTAAAATTTTTGTCATACCACCTGAAGAAAAAAGCATAGCATCATAAAGTTCAGTTGGAGACAAAGCATTTCCATTGAAATACAGTGATGCTAAAACATCAATATGAGAATGCAATAAATCATAATTGGTCTTTATAAAATTTTCACTTTCACTATACATATCTTTATAAATCAGATTTATCGGTAAGGTTAAAGTAAAAACTTTGAAGGCATCTTTTTTAGCAGTGGTATTGTAAAACTTATCTATATATTTTTTATTCATGCTAAAATAGTAGCAGATATTTTATTAATTTTATCTTTCTAGCAAGATACATTTAAGTAATAATTTGTTATCTTTCCAGCAAGATAATTAAAAGGAGTAAATTTGAAAAAAATATATCTTATGTTTTTAACCCCTCTTTTCTTATATAGTCAAAATTTAGAAGAATTGGTTAATTTGTCTATCAATAATAAAATAGTTAGCTCTTCAAAACAAAGTTTAGAATCTATAAAAGATGAATACGAAAGTGTTAAAAGCGGTTATTTACCAAGTTTAGATATTGGTGCAACACATGCAATTACAGATGAAGAAACAACAAGTGTTGCCAAAAATTCATCAAAAGCTTACGGAAGTATTAGTTATGAACTTTATGATGGTGGGAAAAAATCAGATACTTATGACAGTTATGAATCTACAATAAAAAGTAATCAAGAATCTTTAGAAGCCTTAAAAAATGAGATATCTTTGGATGTTATAACAAAATATTACAATTATTTATCATATATTTCACAAAAAGAAGCAAAATTAAAAGAGATTGAACAGCTAGATTCTCAACTTACAAGATTATCAAGATTTTTAGATGCAGGAACTACAACTCAAGATGAAGTTGAAAAAATTATTTCAACCTTAGAGAATTCAAAAGTAACTTTACAAGAGATAGAACTTGAAATGATAACTATTCTTCATAATTTAGAATATATAACAGGACAAAAAGTATCAATTGATATAGGTTCAAGTATTAAAGAACCAGAAAATGAAATAAAAACAGATTCAAGAGCTGATTTAAAAGCTAAAGAATATGCTATTGAATCAAAATTATCAAATGCAAGAAGCGAAAAAAGTGCGAACTTACCAACTATTACCCTTGATAATACATATACATATTACGACCCAAATTATGATAATAAAAGCTATCAAAATAATGCACTAGAACATCAAAATATTTTATCTGCAAATTTGAAATGGAATCTATTTTCATTTGGAGAAACAAAATATAAATATGAGTCAAAATTCAAAGAGTATTTAAGTTCAAAATTAACTTATGAATACGAAAGAAATAAGGCAGATATAGATTTACAACTAGCAATAAAAGCTTATGAAATTTCTAAATCAAAAATCAAATCTTCACAAGCAAATCTAAAAGCAGCAACAACTGCTTATGAAATAATAAAATCAAAATATGAAAATGGTTTGGTTGATAACATATCTTATTTAACAAGTTTAAGTGAAAAATTCGCTGCACTTAGTCAATTAAAAAAATCACAAAATGATTTAGAAATCAAAAAAGCAAACATACTTTACCATAGTGGTAAAAAATTAGGAGAATATATCAAATGAGAAAATCAATAGTAGCAATGTCATTTATTTTTTTGGGATTAAATGCCTTAAATGCAGAAGATAAACCACAAGCTCCAGCACTTCCTGTTGAAGCTTTTAAAATAGAGAATAAAATATCAACTACAAATAAGAGTTATCCTTCAATCATCAAAACTTTTGAAGAAGTTGATGTGAAAGCAAGAGTAAAAGGTATTTTAGTTGAGAAATATTTTAATGAAGGAGATGCTGTAAAAAAAGGAACCTTATTATATAAAATTGAACAAGATACCTATTTAACAAATTTAAATATGGCAAAAGCTTCTTTAAAAACTGCACAAGCAAACTATAAAAAAACTCAAAAAGATTATGAAAGAGCAAAATCTTTGATTAGTACAAAATCGATTAGTGTTCAACAATATGATGACTATACTTATCAATTTGAAAATGCTGCAAGTTTAGTTGAGAGTGCAAAAGCAGCAGTTGAAAATGCACAAATAGAACTTAACTATACAAAAATTTATGCTCCAATTGATGGAATCATTGGAATTAAAAAATTTGATATTGGAAATTTAGTTGGTTCAAATGATGAGAATTCTTCTCTTATAACTATTACAAATACAAATCCTGTTTATGCAGAATTTGCTCTTACAAAAGATGATGCAAGTAGATATATTTCTCAAATAAAAAATAAAAATGCAAAAATAAACCTAATTACAAGTACAAAAACTTATGAAAATGGAAATGTTGATTTTATTTCGCCTAAAATAGATTCTAATACAGATACTTTACTTTTAAGAGCAAAATTTGAAAATAAAAATAACGATATTCTAATCGGAGAATTTGCAAAAATTGAAATCTCAAATCTTAGTTTGGGAAAAGTTTTTGTAGTTCCTGAAAATGCCATTTTAAAAACAGCAAAAGGTACTTTTGTTTATGCAATTGAAGATTCAACAGCAAAATTAAAACCTGTAAAAACTGGTATTTTAATAAAAGAAGGAATTACAATTGAAAGTGGTTTAAATGAAAATGACCAAATTATAATTAGTAATATGGCAAAACTAAGACCTGATACTAAAATACAAATTTTAAATAAAGAGAAATAAAATGTTTTCTTCATTTTTTATAAAAAACCCTGTATTTTCAGCGGTTGTGTCTATTATCATAGTTCTTGCTGGACTAGCTTCCATGATAAATTTACCAATTGAACAATATCCAAGAGTTATTCCTCCTCAAATTATTGTTAGTACAAATTATCCAGGAGCTAGTGCTGATACTTTAGCAAAAACTGTTGCTGCTCCACTTGAAGAGCAAATAAACGGTGCTAAAAATATGCTTTATATGAACTCTGTTTCAGAAGATAGCGGAAAAGTTTCAATTAATGTATTTTTTGAGGTTGGAACAAATTCAGATGATGCAAAAATTGACGTAAATAATAGAGTTCAAGCAGCTTTGTCAAAACTTCCAGAACAAGTTCAAAGACAAGGTGTAAATGTAAGAGAAAGAAGCCCAAGTATGCTTCAAGTAATCATGCTTTATTCTCCTGATAATACACATGATATTACATATTTATCAAACTATGCTTTAATGAATATCGTTGATGATTTAAAAAGAATAAGTGGAGTTGGTGACGCTACAATCTTTGGGGCAAAGGATTATGCTATTAGAGTTTGGATAGACCCTTTAAAACTATCTAAATACAAACTAACTACAAGTGATGTTATAAGTGTAATAAAAGAGCAAAACAATCAATATTCAGCCGGAAAAATAGCTCAAGAACCTATTAAAGATAAACAAATGTTTACTTATACTATTCAAACTCCGCAAAGGTTAAGTAGCCCTTTAGAATTTAGTGAAATTATCATAAAAGCAAATGAAGATGGAAGTTCTTTAAAATTAAAAGATGTAGCAAATATTGAATTAGGAAGTTCTAGTTATGATATGACAACAAAATTAAATGATGCTCCCGCAATTCCTGTTGCTATTTTCTTACAAAGTGGTGCAAATGCACTTGAAACAGCACGTGCTGTTGAAAAAGTATTAGAACAATCTAAGAAAAATTTTCCAGCAGGATTAGAGTATAAAATCCCTTACGATAGTACTGCTTTTGTTGAAATATCAATAAAAGAAGTTGCTAAAACATTTATTGAAGCTATTATTTTAGTTATTTTAATCATTTTCTTGTTTTTACAAAATTGGAGAGCCACACTAATTCCTATTTTAGCGGTTCCTGTATCTATTATTGGGGCGTTTGCAGGAATGTATGCTTTAGGATTTAGTATCAATTTACTTACACTTTTTGGTTTAGTTTTAGCAATTGGTATTGTTGTTGATGATGCTATTATTGTTATTGAAAATGTTGAAAGACACATGAGCGAAGGAATGACACCCAAAGAGGCTTCATATCAAGCTATGAAAGAGGTTTCTAGTGCTTTGATTGCAATTGTTCTTGTGCTTTCATCTGTATTTATTCCTGTTGCTTTTATGGGTGGTCTAACAGGAGAAATGTATAGACAATTTGCTATAACAATCGTTATTTCAATCGTTATTTCTGGATTTGTAGCTTTAACACTTACTCCTTCTCTTTGTGCTTCTATTTTAAAACATGACCATAAAAAACCACAAGGATTTTTTAAATGGTTCAATATTCTTTTTGATAAAGCGACAAATGGCTATTCATTTTTAGTTAAAAAAACTATTAGATTTTCGTTGATTTCAATCTTACTTTTTGGTGGATTAATTTTTGTATCTTATGATATGTTCAAATCTATGAAAACAGGGCTTGTTCCAGAAGAAGACCAAGGAACTATTTTTATGTTTAGCTATAATCCAGCGGGTTCTTCTCTTTCAAGAACGGAGGATTTTACAAGTGAATTAAATAAACTTATTTCAACAGATAAAAATATAAAAGATGTTATTACTCTTGCAGGACTTGATTTAACAACTTCTTCTCAAAGAACTCATGCCGCAACAACAATCGTAAAATTAAATCATTGGGATGATAGATCTGCTCCTGAACAACACGCAAGCGAAATTTTAAAAAGATTGAGCGCTCAATCTATGAAAACATCAGATGGATTTACAATTGGAATTTTACCTCCTGCTATTATGGGAATGAGTATTGCAGGTGGATTTGAGATGTATATTCAAAATAGAACTGGTGCAACAGTAGAAGAACTTGGAAATTATGTAAATCAAATCATTCAAAAAGCATCTTCAAGACCTGAACTTATGGCTGTAAGAACAACATTAAATAGTAATATTCCACAATATAAAATGAGTGTTGATATACAAAAAGCAAAAGCAAAAGGTGTACAAATATCTGATATTTATGATACTTTAAATGCAACCTTAGGAAGTTATTATGTAAATGATTTCTCTTTATACGGAAGAACTTACAAAGTAAATTTACAAGCTCAAAGTGAATATAGAAAAGATGTTGAAGATTTGAAATTCATTTTTGTAAAAGGAAGTGATGATGAATTAATTCCTATTAATTCTTTGATAAAAATCGACAAAGTTGTAGGAGCAGATTTAGTTGAAAGATTCAATCTTTTCTTATCTGCAAAAGTTTCTGGACAACCTGCAATTGGATATAGTTCAGGAGATGCCCTAAAAGCTATCGAAGAGGTTTCAAAAGAGGTTTTACCTGAAGGATATACCATAAGTTGGGTTGGAACTGCGTATCAAGAAAAACAAATTTCAAGCAGCAGTTCTCAAGCTATGATTTTTGGTTTAGTTCTATTGTTTTTGATTTTAGCAGCTCAATATGGGAAATGGCTACTACCAATTTCTGTTGTTTTAGCTGTTCCTTTTGCTATGTTTGGAGCAATTGTTGCAACACAATTAAGAGGTTTGGAAAATGATATTTATTTCCAAATAGGGCTTTTAGTTTTAGCAGGACTTGCAGCTAAAAATGCGATTTTGATTGTAGAGTTTGCACTTCAAAAACAAAAAGAAGGCATGGGATTAGTTGATTCAGCACTTGAAGCATTTAAAATAAGATTAAGACCAATCATTATGACTTCATTAGCTTTTACTTTAGGAGTTATTCCTTTGGCAATTAGTAGTGGTGCAGGAGCGGCAAGTAGACATTCTATTGGAACAGGAGTAATTGGAGGAATGTTAGCAGCAACATTTATAGCTATAATATTTATTCCATTATTTTATGTTTTAGTTTCAAAATTAAGCAAAAATAAAACATCGAAAGAGGAAGCGTAAAAACTTCTTCTTTGAAATAGCTTTTTAATACTTTTGTGATTATATGTTATAATAGATACTATTCATAAAATTACGAGGTATTAAATGCAACTAAAGTTCAGACGATTGAACGTCTTATCTTTTATTATTTTATATGTTCTATTAATAAGTTTTTTATATGCTTTGAGTTATAAATTTTTGATTTCTAGCTTTGAAGAAATTGAAGATTCTCAAAATAAAAACAATCTTACTACTATTTTAAATACTATAAACAATGATATCCAAAATCTAAAAATGCACACCAAAGATTATAGTAATTGGGACGATACATATGAATTTATTGAAGATGAGAACCAAGAGTATATATATACAAATTTTAGAGAGGGTTCAAACACACTTGAACAAGTTGATTTTGATGGAATTATTTATCATAATCTAAATCACAAAATAATTTTTTCTAAATTTGCTGATGAATTTTTAAATTCACAAAAAGATGAATTTGAAGCTTTTGTTTTATCAAAAATCGAAGATGAACAACAAATTAGCACGATAATAAATTATAAATCTTCTTTTATTTACATCTCAAAAAGTCCCGTTTTAAAAAGTGATTCAACAGGAGAAATAAAAGGTTTTGTAATTACAATCAGAAAATTAAAATTAGAAAAATTCAATAATGACCAAGCAATATTTAAAAAAATTGAAATAAAAGATCAATTTGTAAAAAATTACAATATAAGTATAGATTTACAAAATATAAAAAATGTAAAAATCTCTATAAATAAAACTCATGATGTAATATCAAACAATATAAGTTTTTTCGATAAAAACAATAATTATCTAATCTCTTTAATCGTTGATAATCAAAGAGATATCGTAATTAATGGAGAAAAAACTGTTTATATTTTCAATTTTTTGATATCTATCATTCTATTTTTTATACTATATTTTATATATAAAAACCAATACTTAATAGAAAACCAAAATATTCTTTTAAATAAAGAGATTGAAAGAAGAACTAAGCAATTAAATAAAGCATTTAGGAAATTAAAAGATAAAAATAATGAACTTTTTACTCTTGCAAATATTGATTCTCTTACAAAAATAAGAAATAGAAGAAGCTATTTTATTGAAAGTGAAAACCTTCTTAATATTGCGATACAAAAAAATAGAAATTTATGTATTCTAATCATCGATATTGACTATTTTAAAAGCATAAATGATAAATATGGTCATGCTGTAGGAGATAAAGTTCTTATAGAATTTTGTAATATTGTTTCTTCAAATATCGGCAATGATTCAATTTTTGGAAGAATTGGAGGAGAAGAATTTTGTATCACTTTTGTTGATAAAACAATCGAAGAGGTAAATGAAATCTCTGAAGATATTAGAATAAAATGTGAAAAAAACATCATAAAAATAGACTCTCAAGAGATAAAATTTACAGTTTCTATGGGATTAAATTGTAGAGAAGATTTTTCTGACATAGATTTAATATTACAAAAAGCAGATGAGTTTTTGTACAAAGCAAAACAATCAGGAAGAAATAAAGTAATAAGATCAGGGGATAATAGAATTTGAATGTAAAGGAAAGCTTTAAAAGCTTTCCCATTCTGTATCGTCAGATTTATTTGAAACAATTTTTGTTTCTTGTTTTATAGGTTTTTTTTCTATATTTTTATGTAGGGATTGAGTTGTTTTTACCTCATAAGAAGAGTTTGCTTTTGTATTCATATTTCTTGCTTTTACACTATCTTTGCCTTCAAATTCTTTTGAATTAGTGTCATTTACAATTAATTTTGCTATTTCATCCGTTATAACAGCTACATCTTGTGTTTGAGAAGCTACAGCAGCATTTTGTTGGGTTTGCTGGTCAAGTTGAGTCACAGCTATATTTATTTGCTCAATTCCTGAAAGTTGCTCTTTACTTGACATCTCTATATCTTGAATTAAGTTTATTGTTTGTTGGATATTTTCATTTAATTGTTTATATCCATTTATCATATGATTTGCTATTTCTTTTCCATCATTTGCTTTTTTCGTCGCATTTTCAACTATTATTTTAATTTCACGTGCAGCTTCTGCACTTCTTGAAGCTAAGTTTCGTACCTCTTGTGCAACAACAGCAAATCCACGCCCTGCTTCTCCTGCTGTTGCTGCTTCAACAGCTGCATTTAGTGAAAGGATATTTGTTTGAAATGCTATTTGGTCTATTACAGAAATAGCCTCCGTAATAAGATTTACTTGATTATTTATCTCATCCATTGCTATTGTTGTTTCATTAGCAAGTTTTTCACCTTGATTTGAAGATGTTGTTACTTCACTTGAGTATCTTGCCATTTTTGCGATATTTTGCGTATTATTTCTAATATTTGAAGTAATCTCCTCAAGTGCTGCGGCTGTCTCTTCTA
>ERZ724503.984-NODE-984-length-12840-cov-19.204537_pt1 | contig 12840 bp, 10 predicted proteins | sample MGYA00376036_ERZ724503 | MGnify/ENA primary metagenome ERZ724503 (study PRJEB28724, sample SAMN07190885) | wastewater metagenome | isolation source: influent of sewage treatment plant in Hong Hong | place: Hong Kong | collected 2016-03-17 ...
TGAGTCCGCACAAGACCGAGGTCACCCACACCCGGGCCGGACGGCAGTCCCGGATCGTGGCAATCCTGTCGTCGCAGTCGGTGCACAGCCAGGGCGAACTGGCCGCCCTGCTCGCCGGCGAGGGAATCGAGGCCACCCAGGCGACCCTGTCGCGCGACCTCGAGGAACTCGGTGCGGTCAAACTCCGCGGGGCCGACGGCGGGGTCGGGGTGTATGTCGTTCCCGAGGACGGCAGCCCGGTACGCGGGGTAGCCGGCGGCACCGAACGGATGTCGCGGCTGCTGGCCGATCTTCTGGTGTCCACCGACGCCAGCGGCAACCTGGCCGTGCTGCGCACCCCGCCGGGCGCCGCCCACTACCTGGCGAGCGCGATCGACCGCGCGGCGCTGCCCGAGGTCGTCGGCACGATCGCCGGCGACGACACCATCCTGGTGGTGGCCCGCGAGCCGATGACGGGCGCGGAACTGGCCACCATGTTCGAGAACGTCCGCTAGCGCATTCGAGCCCGAAAGACAAAGGAGCACTTCATGACCGACCGCGTCATCCTGGCGTATTCCGGGGGCCTCGACACTTCGGTTGCCATCAGCTGGATCGGCAAGGAGACCGGCCGCGAGGTGGTGGCGGTCGCCATCGACCTGGGCCAGGGCGGCGAGGACATGGAGTTGGTCCGTCAGCGTGCCCTCGACTGCGGAGCGGTCGAGGCGGTGGTCATCGATGCCCGCGACGAGTTCGCCGAGCAGTACTGCCTGCCGGCGATCCAGTCCAACGCCCTCTACATGGACCGCTACCCGCTGGTGTCGGCGCTGAGCCGGCCGTTGATCGTCAAGCACCTGGTGGCCGCCGCCCGTGAGCACGGCGGCGGCATCGTCGCCCACGGCTGCACCGGCAAGGGCAACGACCAGGTGCGCTTCGAGGTGGGATTCGCCTCGCTGGCACCGGATCTCGACGTGCTGGCACCGGTCCGCGATTACGCCTGGACGAGGGAGAAGGCCATCGCGTTCGCCGAGGAGAACGCAATCCCGATCAACGTCAGCAAGCGTTCACCGTTCTCCATCGATCAGAACGTGTGGGGCCGGGCGGTGGAAACCGGCTTCCTGGAACACCTCTGGAACGCGCCGACCAAGGACGTCTACGACTACACCGAAGACCCGACACTGAACTGGAACACCCCGGACGAGGTGATCGTGGGCTTCGAGGCGGGCGTGCCGGTGTCCATCGACGGCAACCGGGTCACGGTGCTGGAGGCCATCGTCGAGCTGAACCGGCGCGCCGGCGCGCAGGGGGTCGGCCGCCTCGACGTCGTGGAAGACCGGTTGGTCGGCATCAAGAGCCGTGAGATCTATGAGGCGCCGGGGGCGATGGTGCTCATCACCGCGCACTCCGAACTCGAGCACGTCACCCTGGAACGCGAGTTGGGCCGCTTCAAGCGGACCACCGATCAGCGCTGGGCCGAGCTGGTGTACGACGGGCTGTGGTTCTCACCGCTGAAGACCGCCCTGGAGTCGTTCGTCGCCAAGACGCAGGAGAAGGTGACCGGCGAGATCCGGCTGGTGCTGCATGGCGGGCACATCGCCGTCAACGGCCGGCGCAGCCCGGAATCGCTCTATGACTTCAACCTGGCCACCTACGACGAGGGCGACACCTTCGACCAGTCCGCCGCCAAGGGCTTCGTGCACGTGCACGGGCTGTCGTCCAAGATCGCCGCCCGGCGGGATCTGGCCAAATGACGCCGAGCGTGCGCGTCGGCATCGCAACACGCCGTGCATCGCGTACGTACCCGCACGCTCGGGAAGAGGGCTAAGCCGTGAGCACCAACGAGGGGTCGCTGTGGGGCGGGCGGTTCGCCGACGGACCAGCACCGGCCCTTGCGGCGCTGAGCAAGTCGACCCAATTCGACTGGGTGTTGGCGCCGTATGACATCGCCGCCTCGAAGGCGCACGCGAAAGTGCTGCACCGGGCGGGGCTGCTCACCGACGAGCAGCGCGACGGGCTGCTGGCCGGGCTGGACAGCCTCGGAGCCGACGTCGCCGACGGCAGCTTCGCGCCGATCGTCACCGACGAGGACGTCCACGGTGCGCTGGAGCGCGGGCTGATCGACCGGGTGGGCGCCGATCTCGGTGGGCGGCTGCGCGCCGGCCGCTCGCGCAACGACCAGGTGGCCACCCTGTTCCGGATGTGGCTGCGCGACGCCGTGCGCCGGGTCGCCGACGGGGTGCTGGAGGTGGTCGCGGCGCTGGCCACCCAGGCGGCGGCCCATCCGACCGCGATCATGCCGGGCAAGACCCACCTGCAGGCCGCGCAGCCGGTGCTGCTGGCCCATCACCTGCTCGCCCACGCACATCCGCTGCTGCGTGACGTCGACCGCATCGCCGATTTCGACGCCCGCACCGCGGTGTCCCCCTACGGCTCGGGCGCGCTCGCCGGTTCCTCGCTGGGCCTGGACCCCGACGCCATCGCCGAGGAGCTCGGCTTTGCGGCCGCCGCCGAGAACTCGATCGACGCGACCGCCGCCCGCGACTTCGCCGCCGAGGCCGCGTTCGTGCTGGCGATGATCGCGGTCGACCTGTCCCGGCTCGCCGAAGACATCATTCTCTGGAGCACAACGGAATTCGGCTACGTGACGCTGCACGACGCCTGGTCGACGGGCAGTTCGATCATGCCGCAGAAGAAGAACCCCGACATCGCCGAGCTGGCCCGGGGCAAGTCGGGCCGGCTGATCGGCAACCTCACGGGCCTGCTGGCGACGTTGAAGGCCCAGCCCCTGGCCTACAACCGGGATCTGCAGGAGGACAAGGAGCCGGTGTTCGACTCCGTCGCGCAACTCGAGATGCTGCTGCCGGCGATGGCCGGGCTGGTCGCGACGCTGCGCTTCGACGTCGACCGGATGGCGGCGCTGGCGCCGGCCGGTTACACCCTGGCCACCGACGTGGCCGAATGGCTGGTACGCCGCGGGGTTCCGTTTCGGATCGCCCACGAGGCGGCCGGCGCCGCGGTGCGCACCGCCGAGGGTCGCGGGGTCGGCCTCGAGGAACTGACCGATGACGAGCTGTCGCAGATCAGCGATGCGCTGACCCCCGAGGTGCGGGCGGTGCTGACCGTGGACGGATCGGTCTCGGCACGCGATGCCCGCGGCGGCACCGCACCCGTTCAGGTGGCCCGGCAGCTCGCCGTCGTGCGGGACAGCGCGGACCGTTTGCGAATCCGGTTGCACCGCTGAGCGGGCCCGCCCTGATAGCTTTCCCGGATGTCCAGCAGGGGGTCGGGGATGGGGTACGACCTCTTCCGGCAGCGCCGATTCACCGAGCTGTGGTCGGCGAATCTCGTCCTGAACCTCGGCCTGGTGATGCTGATGCTCGGTGTCTCCTGGGAGATGACGTCCCTGACCAGCAGCCCGGTACTGGTGAGCATGGTCCAGACGGTGATGAGCCTGCCGTTCGTGTTCTTGAGCATCCCTGTTGGGATGGCCAGCGACAGAAGGGGGCCGCGAGCTCTGCTCCTGGGATCGCAAGCTTGGATGCTTCTGGTCACCGCCTTCATGGCGGCGATCGCCCTGACCGGGGGGTGGGATTTCACCCCGACGCTGGTGCTCGCAACGATGAGTCTGGTCGGCATCGGGCTCGTGGTGCAGCAGTCCGCCTGGAAACCGTTCCTGCATGACTTCGTACCGGCGGACAGACTCGTTGCGGCCATTTCCTTCAACTCGCTGAGCAACAAGATCTCTCAGACCCTGGGGCCGGTCCTGGGCGGGTACTTGATGGGGCTGGCCGGCGCGGCGGTGGTCCTGTTCACCAGGGCCGCGTCGCACCTCCTGATGATCGTCACCTTGCTTCACCTCACGAGAAAGGACTCCGCGGAGGAGGTTGCGCCCCATCAGCTTTCGTCGAAGAAGTCCCTTCGCGACGGGTGGGACTTCCTACGCCACTCACCACAGCTCTACGGGCCGATGTTGCGCTCGGTGCTGCTGATGGCGCCATGCGCGGGGGTACTGGCGCTGCTGCCACTGGAGGCGAAAGAGAACGTCCAGACCGGGGCCATCGGCTACGGCGGACTGCTGACGGCCCTGGGGATCGGAACCACGGCGGGCACCTCCTTGATGCCGGTGCTGCAGCGGCACCTTCGACTCAATCCCGTGGCGACCGTAGCGGTGGGCGGCTTTGCGCTCGCCGTGTTCGGCATCAGCCGATGGGACAGCATGCTGCTCGACGCGTCGTTCCTGCTGCTGTTCGGATTCTGTTGGAGCGTGCTGAGCGTGAGTCACCAGTTCGCCGTCCAGGCACACTCGCCGGCGGAGATGCGCGGCCTGATGACCTCGACCTACACCCTGGTCGTTCAGGGCTCAATGGCGTTGGGCAGCTTCGGGTTTGGAGTGCTCGCACAGCAAGCCAGCGTGAGCCGCAGCATCCTGAGCGCCTCATTCGTTGCGGCGGCCGGCTTGGTGCTGGTGCGCCTGTTCCCGATGCCCGAATCCGTCGCGAAGGCGTCAGCCACCTGATTCGACCAGTTCGCTCAACTGCAGCCAGCGGCTCTCCTTGTCGGCCACGTCGGCCTCCAACTCCCGGAGTTCCCGGGTGAGCCGGGCCAGGCCGACGTGATCGGACTGGTCGTGCTCGGCGAGTTCGACGTGTTTGGCGTTCACCCGTCCGGACAGCTTCACCAGGGCGCGGTCCAGCGCGGCGATCTCCTTCTCGATATTGCGTAACTCCGCCCCGGACAACCTCTCTCGCGCGTGCTCGGGTTCGGCCGGCCGGGGGGACGCTTCGGCGGCGTGCCGCCGGGCGGTCATCCGCAGGTACTCGTCGATACCGCCGGGAAGGTGCCGCAGATGCCCGTCGAGCACGGCGTACTGCTGGTCGGTGATCCGCTCGAGCAGATACCGGTCGTGAGAGACGACGATCAGCGTTCCGGGCCAGGAGTCGAGTAGATCCTCGGTGGCCGAGAGCATGTCGATGTCGACGTCGTTGGTCGGCTCGTCAAGCACCAGGACGTTGGGTTCGTCGAACAACGTCAGCATGAGCTGTAGGCGCCGGCGCTGGCCGCCGGACAGCTCGCGCACCCTGGCGGAGAGCTGTTCGCGCCGGAAACCGAGCCGCTCCAGCACCTGCGCCGGGGTGAGCTCCTTGCCGTCCACCTGATAGCCGGTCTTGAGCCGGCCGAGGACGTCGCGCACCAGGTCGTCGGCGATCTCGGCCAACTGGCCGGACTGCTGGTCGAGCATGCCGAGCCGGACGGTCTTGCCGCGCTTGACCCGGCCACTGTCGGGGACGATGGTGCCGGCGATGAGCCCCAGCAGGGTCGACTTCCCGGCGCCGTTGGCCCCGACGATGCCGGTGCGCTCACCGGGGCCGATCCGCCATTCGACATCGCGAAGTACCGGCCTGCCATCGGGGGTTCCGGGGTAGGACACCGAGACGTCGAGCAGATCGATGACGTCCTTGCCCAGCCGGGCGGTGGCCAGCTTGGCCAGCTCGACGGTGTTGCGCAGCGGCGGCACGTCGGCGATCAGCTGATTGGCCGCGTCGATGCGGAATTTGGGTTTGGAGGTCCGGGCCGGGGCGCCGCGCCGCAGCCAGGCCAGCTCCTTGCGCATCAGGTTCTGCCGCTTGGCCTCCGCCGCGGCCGCGATCCGGTCACGTTCGACCCGCTGCAACACGTAAGCGGCGTAGCCGCCGTCGAACGGCTCGACGATTCCCCCCGAGGCAGTGGAGTGCACCTCCCAGGTGGTGGTCGCCACCTCGTCGAGGAACCAGCGGTCGTGGGTGACCACCAGCAGACCGCCGCCGCTTCGCGGCCAACGGCCCTTGAGGTGCCCGGCCAGCCAGGTGATGCCCTCGATGTCGAGGTGGTTGGTCGGCTCATCGAGGGCGATCACGTCCCAGTCGCCGATCAGCAGGGCGGCGAGCTGAACCCGGCGGCGCTGGCCACCGGAGAGCGCCGCGATCGGAGCGTGCCAGTCGAGGTCGGAGAGCAGCCCGCCGACCACGTCGCGCACCCGCGGGTCACCGGCCCACTCGTGCTCCGGGCGGTCGCCGACCATCGTGTTGGCCACCGTGCTGTCCGGGTCGAGGGTGTCGGCCTGGTCCAAGGCGGCCACCCGCAGGCCGCCGCGCCGGGTCACCCGGCCGGAGTCCGGCTCGATGCGGCCGGTGAGCATGCCGAGCAGGCTGGACTTGCCGTCGCCGTTTCGCCCCACGATGCCGATGCGGGCGCCCTCGTTGACGCCGACGGTGACCGAGTCGAACACCACCTGCGTCGGATACTCGAGGTGCAGGGCTTCGGCCCCCAGCAGATGCGCCACCGGCACGACCCTATCGGTGGCCCTACCGGCACCACCAAAGCGGCAGGCGGGCTACCGGTGTCGTGCCATGATGTGCAGGCTGTGGGGGGACGTACGCAGCGGAGATGTCGGACAGGGGAGCAGTAGTGGACTTGAATTTCTCGGCAGTCACCAGGCCTGTCGAGCGGCTGATGGCCACGGCCCAGAACGGCTTCGAGGTGCTGCGCTGGGGCGGCCTGGAGACGGGCGTGGTGCCCTCACCGTTCCAGACCGTCGAGAGCACCCCGATGTACAAGCTGCGGCGGTACTTCCCGCCGGACAGCCGCCCGGGCCAACCCCCGGCGGGGCCGCCGGTCCTGATGGTGCACCCGATGATGATGTCGGCGAACATGTGGGACGTCACCCAGGAGGACGGCGCGGTCGGCATCCTGCACGCCGCCGGCGTCGACCCCTGGGTGATCGACTTCGGCTCACCCGACGAGGTCGAGGGCGGCATGGAACGCACCCTGACCGATCACATCGTCGCCCTCGACGCGGCGATCGACGCGGTCAAGGACACCACCGGTCGGGACGTCCACCTCGCCGGTTACTCCCAGGGCGGCATGTTCTGCTACCAGACCGCCGCCTACCGGCGCAGCAAGGACATCGCCAGCATCATCGCGTTCGGATCGCCGGTGGACACCCTGGCCGCCCTGCCGATGGGCATCCCCGCCAACGTGGGCGCGGTCGCGGCCGACTTCCTGTCCGACCACGTCTTCAACCGGGTCGACATCACCGGGTGGATGGCCCGCACCGGTTTCCAGATGCTCGACCCGCTCAAGACGGCCAAGGCCCGCATCGACTTCGTGCGCCAGCTGCACGACCGCGAGGCGCTGCTGCCGCGCGAGCAGCAGCGGCGCTTCCTGGACAGCGAGGGCTGGATCGCCTGGTCCGGCCCGGCCGTCGCCGAACTGCTCAAACAGTTCATCGCCCACAACCGGATGATGACCGGCGGTTTCGCCATCAACGGCCAGCTGGTGACGCTGTCCGACATCACCTGCCCGGTCCTGGCCTTCGTCGGCGAGGTCGACGACATCGGCCAGCCGGCCTCGGTGCGGGGCATCAAACGCGCCGCGCCCAGCGCCGACGTCTACGAGGTGATGATCCGCGCCGGACACTTCGGCCTGGTCGTCGGCTCCAAGGCCGCCACCCACACCTGGCCGACGGTGGCCGACTGGGTGCTGTGGCTGTCCGGACGCCAGGACCGCCCGACCAGCATCAGCCCGATGGAGGACAGCGCCGCCGAACCCGAGGAATCCGGGGTCGCGTTCAGTTCACGGGTCATGCACGGCGTCGCCGAGGCGTCCGGGCTGGCGGCCTCGCTGGTGCGGGGCGCCGCCGACGCGGTGATCAACGCCAACAAGTCGATGCGGACGCTGGCCATCGAGACCGCCCGCACCCTGCCGCGCCTCACCCGGCTCGGCCAGATCAACGATCACACCCGAATCTCGTTGGGCCGCATCATCGATGAGCAGGCCGACGGGGCTCCCAATGGCGAGTTCCTGCTCTTCGACGGGCGGGTGCACACCTACGAGGGGGTCAACCGCCGCATCAACAACGTGGTGCGCGGCCTGATTCACGTCGGCGTGCGCCAGGGTGTGCGGGTCGGGGTGCTGATGGACACCCGGCCCTCGGCGCTCGTCGCGATCGCCGCCCTGTCCCGGCTCGGCGCCGTCGCGGTGCTGATGCCGCCGGACGCCGATCTCGCCGAGGCGGCCCGCCTCGGCGGCGTCACCGAGGTGATCACCGATCCCGGCAATCTCGAGGCGGCGCGCCAGCTTCCCGTCCAGATCCTGGTCCTGGGCGGCGGCGAGAGCCGCGACCTGCACCTGCCCGACGACAGCGGCGTCATCGACATGGAGCAGATCGACCCGGACGCGGTGTCGCTGCCCGGCTGGTACCGGCCCAACCCGGGCTTCGCCCGCGACCTGGCGTTCGTGGCGTTCAGCGCCGTCGGCGGGGAACTGGTGCCCAAGCAGATCACCAACTACCGCTGGGCGTTGTCGGCCTTCGGCACGGCCTCGGCGGCGGCGCTGGACCGCAGCGACACGGTGTACTGCCTGACCCCGCTGCACCACCAGTCCGGGCTGCTGGTGAGCCTGGGCGGGGCGGTGGTCGGCGGCGCCCGCATCGCCCTGTCCCGCGGGCTGCAACCGGAGCGGTTCGCCGCCGAGATCCGCCAGTACGGGGTCACGGTGGTCTCCTACACCTGGGCCATGCTGCGGGACGTCATCGACGACCCCGCATTCAGCCTGCGGGGCAACCATCCGGTTCGGCTGTTCATCGGATCGGGGATGCCGACCGGACTGTGGCAGCGCATCGTCGAGGAGTTCGCCCCGGCGAAGATCGTCGAGTTCTTCGCCACCACCGACGGCCAGGCCGTGCTGGCGAACGTGGCCGGGGTCAAGGTGGGCAGCAAGGGCAGGCCGCTGCCCGGCGGCGGCCAGGTGGAACTGGCCGCCTATGACGCCGATGACGACCTCATCCTCGAGGACGATCGCGGTTTCGTGCGGGTCGCGCAGCCCAACCAGGTCGGGGTGCTGCTGGCCCGCCCGTGGGGGCCGATCGACCCGACGGCCTCGGTCAAGCGGGGCGTCTTCGCCCCGGGCGACACGTGGATCTCCACCGAATACGTCTTCCGGCGCGATGCGGACGGCGATTTCTGGCTGCTCGGCAACCGGCCGACCCTGATCTACAGCGCCCGCGGCGTGGTCTTCCCGGAGCCGATCACCGAGGCCATCAGCCGCATCACGGCCGTCGACCTCGCGGTGACCTACGGGGTGCCGGCGCCCGGCGGCACGGTGGCGGTGACCGCCATCACCCTGCGTCCGGGCAGGACGGTCACCGTCGCGGACCTGACCGAGGCGGTCGCCGCCATGGCGGTCGGTCTGCCGCCCGACGTCGTCCATGTCGTGCCCGACCTGCCGCTCAGCGCGTCCTACCGGCCCACCGTTTCGGCGCTGCGCGCCGCCGGGCTGCCCAAACCGTCCCGTAACAGCTGGTATCTGGACACCGATACCGGAAAGTACAAGCGGCTGACGGCCGCGGTACGGGCCCACCTGGCCGGTGCTCAGCGCTGAGCCCCTGCCCGGGCGGGGCCGCGCTGTTAGGCTCGCCGGTAATCGAGGCCCACAGGTCGGAGGATGTGCATGACAACGCAGACCGGTAGGCGTCGTGCGCGCCGTGCCGTCCGGGGCGCGGCCGTCGCTGCCGTTGCCGCCGGACTGACGATCGGGCTGGGCAGCCAGGCCGCACTGGCCGACCCCGCCGGCACCGCCCCCGCCACCCCGACCGCTCCGGCGACGCCCACCGCGGCCGCGTCGGCCGACCCCAACGCGGCGGCCGCACCGAACGGATCGGCGTCCTCGGCCGGCAGCTCGAACTCCGGCGTCCCGCAGTTCACCAACGTCGACCAGGTGCTGCTGTACCTCAACGAGGAGTACAACACCGGGAGCGGCGGCGGGCAGGTGTCCAACCTGATCAAGGCCGTGATGAAGATGCGCGTCGCGGGATACCGGCCGTCGAAGCAGAACGCCGAGGACCTCGTCGCGGCGCTGGACAAGCGGCCCAACCAGAAGCCGCTGATCGCCGCGCTGAACGAGACGCTCGGCTACCAGCAGAAGATCAAGGCCCAGAACGAGATGCTGCAGCAGGCGGCCGCGGCCAAGAACGGCCAGAACAGCGCGGTCATGGGCGCCGGTCAGATGCCGTCCGATGGCGCCCCCGCGGCGCCCGCCCCCGCTCCCGCTCCCGCCCCAGTGGCGCCGCCGGCGCCGTCGCCGTAGTGGCCACCGTGCTGGACGAGCGACTGCTCAGCATCCTGGTGTGCCCCGCCGATCGGGGTTCCCTGTTACTCATCGGCGACGAACTGCTCTATAACCCGCGTCTGCACAAGGCCTATCGCATCGAGGACGGCATCCCGGTGCTGTTGGTCGACGAGGCCGTCGACGTCGGGCCGGAAGAGCACGAGCGCCTGATGGCGCGCGTCACCACCGACTAGGACGACAGCGCGGGCAACTCTCCGGTCAGGTAACGCTGCAGGTTCGGGGCAAGGGTCTCGGCGATGTCCTCGGCGGGCAGCGATGCGAACGGTTCCAGCCCGATGATGTAGCGCGCCACCACCACCCCGACCAGTTGCGACACCACGAACTGCACCCGCAGCCGGCCGGTGCCGGCCGGGACGTCCACCCGCGGGCCGACCTCGGCGGTGATGACCTCTTGGAAAAACGACCGGATCAGGCTGACATCGGAGCCGGCCAGCATCGATCGGAGGGTGGCCACCAGGCCGGTCCCCAGCTCGGAGTCCCACAGCGGCAACAGCAGCGACGGGATGAGATGACCGAGTTGCTCGACGGGCGCCGCGCGGATCGGGCCCAGCACCGCCGAGGGGTCGACGGGAATGTCGATCGCCGCCACGAACAGCTGCTCTTTGGTTCCGAAGTAGTGGTGCACCAGCGCGGAGTCCACCCCGGCGGCCGCGGCGATCGCTCGGATCGACGTCTTGTCGATGCCGTTGCGCGCGAACAGCTCCCGCGCGTGGACGAGGATGCGGTCGCGGCTGTCCGAGCTGCCGGGTGGGCGTCCCCGGCGTTTGGGTTTGGCCCGCTCCGCCGTCATGGCGTCCGCCGGCGCAGGGTCGCGGCCGCAAGGGCCAGCGCCGCAACGGCGAAACCGAGGACCACGACGATGTCGCGGATGGCGATGCCGGTCAGATCGGTGTGGGCACTGACCTGTTGCAGCGCTTCGAGCGCGTAGCTGGCCGGCATCGCGTTGCTGATCCACTCCAGCCAGGTCGGCATCGCGGCGCGGGGGACGATGATGCCCGCCAGCAGCAGCTGCGGAACGATGAACACGGGCATGAACTGGACGGCCTGGAATTCCGTGCGGGCGAACGCACTCGCCAGCAGGCCCAGCCCGACGCCGAGCACCGCGTTGATGACGGCGATCAGGAAGACCCAGATCGGGCTGCCCTTCGTCTCGAACCCGAGCAGCCAGAAGCAGACGATACAGGCCAGGATCGCCTGTGCGGCAGCGGCGATTGAGAACGCGCTCCCGTAGGCGGCGAGGAGATCGAGGCGGCGCAGCGGAGTGGTCAGGATGCGCTCGAGCGTCCCCGACGCCCGTTCGCGTTGCATGGTGATCGAGGTGATCAGGAACATCACGAACAGCGGGAACAGTCCCAGCAGGATCAGGCAGGCGGTGTTGAACGGTGACGGTGCTCCTGGCCGGTCGGGAACGTCGTGGAACATGAAGTACATCAACGTGATCACCGCGCTCGGCACCACGAGAATCATTGCGACACTTCGGCGGTCGGCGGCGAGTTGCCGCAGGATCCGGCCGGTCGTCGCCAGGTAGGCCCGCGGGCTCAGCCTGCTGGGACTGCGGTGGTGTGCCGGATGACGGACAGGAACGCTTCCTCCAGTGATGTGCATCCGGTGTCCTCTCGCAACTGGTTTGGGGTGGTGTGGGCCAGCAGCCGGCCTTCGCGCATCAACAACAGGTCGGCGCAGTGGTCGGCCTCGTCCATGACATGGCTGGACACCAGCAGGGTGGTGCCGCGGCGCGCCAGTGCGTGGAATCGCTCCCACAGGTCGACGCGCAGCACCGGGTCGAGTCCCACGGTCGGTTCGTCGAGCACCAGCAGGTCGGGCTGGGATACCAATGCGCACGCCAGCGACACCCGGGTGCGCTGCCCGCCGGAGAGGTTGGCGCAGTAGGCGCGGGCGTGGTCGGACAGCCCCACCCCGTCGACGGCGTCGGCGGCGGCGTCGGCCGCAACGCCGTACAGGTCGGCGAAATACCGCACGTTGTCGATGACGCGCAGGTCGTTGTAGATGGTCGGTTCCTGCGTGACGTAGCCGACGCGACGACGCAGCGGGGGAGACCCGGCCGGGTGGCCCAGGACCGTCACGGTCCCCGACGCCACGATCTGGGTGCCGACGATCGAGCGCATGAGCGTGGTCTTGCCGCAGCCCGACGGGCCCAGGAGGCCGGTGACCGTGCCGCGGGCGATATCCACCGAGAAGTCGTGCAGGGCGACCCGCTTGCCGCGGACCACCCGCAGGTGACGGGCGTGCACGGCGACGTCGGCAGCGTCGACCAGAAATTCATCCGACGATGAACTCATCATGTGATGAATTGTGTGGCCCCCGAACGGGCGCTGTCAACGGCGGCGGGCAGAATCTTTGCGGTGAACGCTGAGCTGCTGGCGGTGGACCCGGTCACGGCGGCCCGGCTGCTGCTCGGCGCGGTGATCGCGGGCCGCGGGGTGAGCGCGCTCATCGTCGAAGTCGAGGCCTACGGCGGGCCGCCCGACGGGCCGTGGCCGGACGCGGCGGCGCACTCCTTTCGCGGTCCCAGCACGCGGAACGCCGTCATGTTCGGACCGCCCGGCCGGCTCTACACGTACCGAAGCCACGGAATCCATGTCTGTGCGAACGTCTCCTGCGGACCGGCCGGGACGGCCGCGGCGGTGCTGCTGCGTGCCGCGGCCGTCGAGTCCGGGGTCGAATTCGCCGCGGCCCGCC
>ERZ724503.986-NODE-986-length-12830-cov-21.472720_pt1 | contig 12830 bp, 16 predicted proteins | sample MGYA00376036_ERZ724503 | MGnify/ENA primary metagenome ERZ724503 (study PRJEB28724, sample SAMN07190885) | wastewater metagenome | isolation source: influent of sewage treatment plant in Hong Hong | place: Hong Kong | collected 2016-03-17 ...
TACACATTCAAAAACTTAATGAAGAAAAAAATAATTTAATTTTTCAAGTAAATAATTTAATAAAAGATATTATAGAGTTGCAAAAAGAGAGTGAGCAATTTAAATATATACTTGATGAAGAAAAAAAAGAAGCATTCAGAAAAATTTTATTAGCCGAAGAAGAAGCCTCAAACGAGTATATTCAGAGTAAATATATTAACACATAAGGAATAAATTTTGATAAATAGATTTTTAATTTTACTTTTTTTTACTTTTTCTTTACATGCAGAAGAGACAAGTAGTTCTTTAACTAGACAAAAAATAGAAGTTTTAGAGCTAAAAAAAGAGTTAAATAGTTTTTATAATGAAAAAGAAAAAGAGTATCAGGATAGAAAAAAAGAATTGGAAAGTATTCTTGCTCAAATAGAAAAAGAAAAAAATGAAATAAAAAAATTACATGATAAAAAATTAGAGATACTACAAGATATTAAACAAGAAGTTGAAAGTAAAACGTCTAAAATTTATAATGGAATGAAACCTAAAAATGCTGCTGATATTTTCAACCAAATGATAGGTGAAGGCAAAATTGAAGATGTTTTTGATATAATCTTGAAGTTAAAAGAGAGTAACGTAACTCAAATTATGAAGTTTTTAAGTGTACCAAATGCATCTATAATTACTCAAAAACTTGAGAATTATAATATAGAAAAACAAAAGAAGGATTAAAATGGCAGAAGAAAATAGCCAAGAGGTAAAAAACACAGGAAGCGGAAAAGGTTTAATCATTGCTTTAGTAGCTTTGGTAGTTATTTTATTACTAGCAATAATTGGTGGAGGATTTTTCCTATATTCAAGCGGTGCATTAGGAGGGAGTACTCCTCAAACAACTCAAGAAGAAGTTAAAGCAGAAGCCTCAGATAAAGGAGAATCTTTTAAAGCAGATATAAATGATTTGGTGCTTAATTTAACAGATTCTAGAGGAAAAGAAAAATTAATGAAGTTGTCTTTTTCTATAAAAAGTAGTGAGCCTACAATTGCTGCAATTGTTGAACAATATAAAGCTGAAATTATTGATGTTGTTATTTCTCAAATAAGTTCAAGAAGCTCGGAAGAACTATTAACTGTTGGTGGAAAAAATTTATTGAAAGATGAGTTATTACAAGATATAAATAATGTTATAAATAATGTAACTCAATCAAATACCAAGATTCCTAAAAATAGTGTAAGTGCTGTTTTATTTACAACATTTGTAATTAAATAAAAATGATAGTTGCAGTTAAAAGAAATAAAAAACATAAGTTTATAAAAATAATATCAATAATTGCTTTATTAGTAATGTTTGGTGCTTATTATTATCATATGAATGTCACGTATTCTGAAAAAATAAAGATTGAATTAGAAGAGAAACAAGCTTTAAAACTGCAAGAAGAAAAAAAAGACAAAGCAAAAAAAGATCTTGAAAGAGCAATTCTTTTGGAGGTTGAAAAAGCTGTTGATTTAGTTGGTCAAGAAAATATTAAACATGTAAAAATAATTGAGAACAAAGTAGTTATTGTGTGTGAACCAAATACAAACTTAGATGCATTAACTGTTCGATATGGAGTTATGGCTTTAGTAAAAAGAACATTAACTGAAATAGTTATTGCTGTTGATATAAATTTTATTTTGAAAAGTAAATTAAATGAAAAATAGTATTTTTTTCTTATTTATAATATTGTTTATTGGATGTACTTCATCAAAACAAGAATTGGAATTTGAAAAACCAGAAATTCAAATTCCAAAAAAATCTCCTGAACCTAGAAAAAATAAAGGTTCTTTATATTCAGTTCAAGGTACTTCTTTGTTTGCTGATAAAAAAGATTTACAAGTAGGAGATATTATTCAAATAGTTATAAATGAAGATTTGACTTCCAAAAGTAATAATAAAAGGGAATTAGATAGTAATACAAATAATAGTTTAGGAGGAGGTATTCTTTCTGCAACAGGAACAAATACTTTAGGTGAAACAGCAGGAAATCTTGCCAATAAATTAAATAGAAATTTAGGTGTTGATTTTGGAACAAAAAGTTCAACTTCTGATAAAGGTTCTGTAAAAACTCAATTAGATGAAACCTTTGAAACAACTATTTCTGCGATTATAGAGGAAACTTATCAAAATGGCAATTATTATATTAAAGGTAAAAAAGAGATGTTAATTGAAGGGCAAAGGCAAGAAATTATAATAAGTGGTGTAATCAGACCATATGATATTACCTCTGATAATTCAATTAATTCATCACAAGTTGCTAATTTAAAATTACTTTATGATAAAGATGGTACAGAAGCAGATGTGTTAGAAACTCCTTGGGGAAGTAAACTAATCAGAAGTATTTGGCCTTTTTAATCTAATATTAAGAAATGTAATGCAATAATTTTATAAATTATGGAAAGGAGTCTTTATGTTAAATACATTAAATGTTTCTCACACAGGGCTTAATGCTGCAAAAATTGCAGTAGAAAATGTATCGAACAATATTGCTAATGAGAATACTCCTGGATATAAAAAAAGAGTTGTTCAATTAAGTGAAATTGAACAAATGGACTCACGATTTACAGGTCGAGGAGTAAATGCAAGTGGTACATATAGAATAACCTCTCAATATATGTATGATAAATTAATTTCTGAAAATACTAAAGTAAATTATTACGATAAGCTTTCAAATATGCTTTCAAATGTTGAATCAATTTTTACAGAAACACTTAGTAGTGGTTTTTCAGCAGATTTAAATCGATATTTTCAATCAATTGAAAATTTAAGAACAAATCCTAATTCAGAAATCTATAAAACGACATTAAAAAGCCAAGGAAATATCTTGGTTGGTTCATTACAGAATTTGTATACGAGTGTTGAAAAACAGCAAGCAAATGAAAAAGATGAAATGTATGTAAATGTTGAGAAAGTTAATACTTTATTGAAAGAAATTGGTTCAATTAATGAAAAAATAGAAAAATATGATAGTGTTAATAATGATTTACTAGATAAAAGAGACCAGTTAGAATTAGAATTATCAAATTATGTAGATATTTCAGTTGATAGAAGAGAAGGATTTTATGAATTAAAAATTGCGGGGGAATCTGTAATTAGTAATAATACGAATGTGAGAACTATAAATACTATTGAAAATAATACAAGTCAAATTGATAAATTTTATCATAGAGAATTTAATGTAGATGGTACATTTCAAATTAAAGATTCGATAAAATTTGAATCAGATGGAATAACTGATAAGGGATTAGACGATAATGATATTGTAACTTATAAATTAAATAATGAATTTGAAATTTCTGCAACAATAGGAGATAATTTAACCGCTGATTGGGATAATGATTCTTTAACACCAGATACAACAGAAGAAATCACAAAAGATAATTTGATTAGAGCACTTGTTATAAAAATAAATTCGAATACAAATATGAAGGGTATTGTAACAGCTTATAATGGAGATTATGCAGTTAGTTCAAATGGAGATAAAATTATAAATAATACAAAAGATAATTATTTAAGGATAGAATCTAAATTTACTGGAAATATGAATGATTTTGATGGACGAATTAGTATTCAAAAGATTGATGATACAAATCCTTCCATCATTGAAGATAAAGAGGTTGTATATAGAAATGAAGATATTAGTTTAGATGCTGAATCAAAATTAGCAATTGGAATTTTTGATAAAGAGATAAATCTAAAAAGTGGCATATTAAAGGCTCAAATTGAAAATTTATCTTCAGTATTAGATACGAATAAATATCAAACCTATTTAGATAAATTAGACTCATTCGTACAAACATTATCTGATATTTCTGATAAATATATAAAGGATACTTCAACAAGTACATACATATATGGAGAATCTGCTTCAGATAATAATATGGGAATTATGAATTCAGTAGGCTTGTTTAGTGGAACAAGTGTAAAAACATTGAAGTTTAATGCTAATGCTGTTAATGATTTGAATCAGGAAAAGTTGGATTATTTAGCTACGATTCAGTGGAAAACAGATTTAAAATATGATGGCTTTGGGCAAGATATAGATTCTGATAAAAAAATTTCATTATTAGAATTTTTTAGGGATTTAAAAGTAAATGTTGCTGCAGATAAAGAGAATACAAAGTTTTTAAAAGAGACACAAAAAAGTGTTAAACAATCGATACAAAGTTCTTATGACCAGTTAACGAAAGTTAATAATGATGAAGAGATGCTGAATTTGGTTAAATTTCAAGCAGCATACACTGCAAATGCGAAGATAGTTACTGTAATAGATGAGATGATACAGACACTACTTGGTTTAAAAAGATAAAGGATAACAAATGGCTAATGGAGTTTTAGGATTAGGTTCAGGTCAAGCGGCTTCTTTGAATAGTGATTTAATTGAAAAATTAAAAACAGCAGAAAGAAAATCAACAGTAGCTCCATATGAAACAAAAATAGAAAAAATAACTGGTGAAAAAGAGGTTATTTCAACTATTCAAACTAAAGTATCAGAACTATTAGAAGCTGTAAAACCTTTTGATTTATTTGTCTCAGGAGGGGTAACTGCATTTGAACAAAAAAGTGCAACAACTTCTGGAGATTCTGTAACTTTTGATGCAGCTGATGTAAAAGCTTTGAAAAAGGGATTTACAAGTGTTAATGTAACTCAACTTGCTCAAAAAGATGTTTATCAGTCAAATTCTGTAAATGCTACTACCAAAGATGCCATTATTAATGCTGGTAATTTAAATATAGAAATAAATGGTGTAACTGAAACATTTGATACTACAAATATGACTTATGCTCAGTTATCAGACGCTATTAATAGTAAAGCAGGAATAAGTGCTTCAGTTGAACAAGTAGGTAGTGATTCTTTTAGATTAATTATTAAAAGTGAAACTTCAGGAATAGATAACGCCTTATCAATAAGTGGTACGGCAAGTCAATCATTAGGATTTACAACTGATGGAACAGCTATCAATTCAACAAATCATATTTTAGAAGCTAAAAATATGATTGCTAAAGTTGATGGTGTAGAATATAATGTATCTTCAAATAATATTACAGTAGATGGTTTAAAAATTACAGCAAATAAAGTTGGCGATTCAACTATCAATGTCGTAGAAGACAACTCTCAAGTTGAAACACAAATGAATAGTTTTATTACAAAATATAACGAATTAGTTGCGTTAATAGATAGTGAAATTTTCAATACAGATTCTAAAATTGAAGATAAAGCATCAATTAGGAATATTGTAAGTCAAATAAAAAGCAAACTATTTGATTCTTATGGAAGCTCAAATGACAAATCAATATTTAATTATGGAATAGAATTAGATAAATTTGGTGGATTATCTTTAGATTCAACAAAATTTAATAAAGCCGTACAAGAAGATATGGATGGATTAAAAGAGTTGTTTTTGGGAAGTGCTGAGGATAAAGGGATAGGAACTGTGTTAAAAGAGACCCTTGATGAAATGAAGTTTTCAGGAGGTATTTTAAATACTTATGAATCTTCTATGACTAAGCGAGAGAAAAATCTAAATGATGAGAAAGAGAAAGCAGAGAAAGCATTAAATGCAAAATATGAACAACTTGCGTTACAATTTAGTTCTTATGGAGCAATTATCAATCAAATGGAATCTTCTTTTTCTGGTTTAAAAATGCTTATTCAACAATCTACTAGTAGTTCGTAAGGTTATTAAATAATTTTTGATTTAAGCAAATATATTATATACTGATATGATAAAAATGATAATTTGGAGTTTTAATTTATGGGAATAGAAGTATACAATCAACAAAGTGCAATATCAGATGACCCTTATGTTTTAGTATTAAAACTTTATGAGGGAGTTATTAAATATCTTTCATTTGTTAAGAGTGCTATGCAAGATGGAGAAGTTGAACAAAAGTTTACTTACATAAATAGAACAATAGCAATTTTTGATGAGCTTAGAAATGTATTAGATTTTGATGGTGGAGAAGTTGCTTATTATTTAGATGGTTTATATCTCTATCAAATAGAAACGTTATTTAGTGCTGGAATTGACGACAACATCAATGCAGTTAATCAAGTTATGAAAGTTACTCAAGGGTTGATTGACGCATGGAAAGAAGAAACAGGTCTCTAAAAGCACTCAAGGAGTTAATTTATATTGACTCTTTGGATTCGTTTGCAAAAGCAGATGCAATGGTAAGATGGTTTGATAGTTATTTAAAAGATGATTCAATTGAAAACTTTGATTTAGAATTAAATGATTTGAAAAAACTTGAAGAACTATTCTTTAAAAGTATTAATTTTCTGAAAAATCACAAAGAAGAGACAAGACAAGAGCTTATTAAAATGCAAAAGATGAAAAGATTTTTAATAAATTAATTCATTTAAATTTATACTTTTTTTAAAGATATAACTTCTTATATTTTTAGGAATATTTTTTATTCTACATAAGTCTTTAAATTTTTTATCCATAACTTCAGTAGAGTTTGGAGCTATCCAAATATAATCTTCTAAAATAGAGATGTTTATTTTATGAGAAATAGTAATTTCTTTTTGTTTTAATATTTCATTTCTTTGGGCAGATGTTAATAAAATACCTCTTTTTTTTAGACTTAAATCAATAATTCTAATATTTAAATTATCATCATTTTGGTTTGGAAATATTTCTAATTCTTCTATTTTCTTTAGAGGTTTATTTTGAATATTTAAAGAGTTTAAGTCGTTTTGTAGATATTCAAAAGATTTTTTTGTACCTGCTTTAAATTCTTCTAAAAACTTATTTGAAAAATTATGTCTAAAATAGTTTCTTTTATATTTTTCATCAAAATTTGATTTATCAACAAAGTATTTATAATTATTATTTCTTAAATAATTTTCTAATTCATCTTTAGTAGTATTAAGAAGAGGTTTATAGATTTTATAATTTTCTTTTTCTTCAAATTCATTAAACCCAAGAAGTTCAACCAATCCAGCACCCTTACTTAATTGCATCATAAACCACTCTAATTTATCATTTAATTGATGTGCTGTGATTAGATTTTCATAAGAATTTTCTAAAATTATCTCTTCAAAAAACTTATATCTTATATCTCTTGCAGTTTTTTCAAAGTTTGAACTATTTTCTAATTTTATATCTCTTATAAAAATCTGTTTATTATATTTTAAAGCTAATTCTCTTGCATATGCAACTTCTTGCATTGCTTGTATTCTTACATTATAGTTTACAATAGCAATATCAAAGGAAATATTTTGTTCAAGAAGTAAAAAAAATAGTGCGCAGGAATCGACTCCAGCTGAAAAAGCTAAGAGGTTTTTTTGATTCTTAATTACACTAAAATCTAAATTCATAACTATTTAATAACAGTTGCTAGAAGTTTATCTCCAACAAGTTCTGTAACTTTTACTGTATAGATTTGTCCAAATTTGATTTGTTCCCCTTCTTTAAGTTCATTGTCATTGATGTAAATTTCTCCGTCAATATCTGGTGCCCAAACAGTTTTTCTAGCACTTAAAAGATATTCATGTTCATCACTTTCTCCATCAATATAAACTTCAAAAGTTTTTCCAATTTCAACTTCAAGTGATTCTTGAGTTGTTTGAGCTATTATTTCGCCAATTTCTTCTGCTCTTGCATCAATTATTTCTTGCTCAACCATCTCTTTTGACTGTGCTGCTACTGTACCTTCTTCTGTTGAGTATGAAAATACATTTGCTCTATCAAACTTGAACTCTTTTATATATTTACAAAGTGCTTCATGGTCTTCAACTGTTTCTCCAGGATGTCCAGCAATAAATGTAGTTCTAACAAAAGAGTTTGGTTTGCTTCTCATGTGATTCATAAGTTCATTTAGTTTTTCAACACCTTTCCCTCTTTTCATGATTTTTAGCATTGATGGAGTTATATGTTGTAAAGGCATATCAAAGTAGTTTACGAATACTTTTGAGTCAGCAATTTTATCTATTAAACTCAAAGTTGTAGTTGATGGATAAAGATATAAGATTCTAGCTGTTTTTATACCTTCTATTTTTTCAACTTCTTCAATTAAAAGTTCAAGTCCATTATTTATATTTTGGTCTCTTAAAAATGATGATGAATCTTGTGATACAAAAGAAAAATCAACATACCCCTTTGATACTAAGGCTTTAACTTCTTTAACTAAAGAGGCTAAAGTCCTTGAATGAAGCTTTCCTTTAAATGATGGAATTGCACAAAAGGAACAAGTCTGATTACAGCCTTCGCTTAGTTTTACATAAGCGTGATATGAAGAACCTGTAATAACTCTTTCATTTTCATCTGAAGCCAAAAATACTTCTTTTGTAAAAGCACTTCTTTTTTCATGTACAAGCAAATCTATTTTATCGTAATCTCCAACACCAGTAAAAACATCAATTTCTGGTAATTCTTTTTGAAGTTCTCCTTGGTATCTTTGGCTTAAACATCCAGCCATTACTAAAACTGACTCTTTTTTTCTTTCATCATGTAGATTAAAAATTGTATTTAAACTCTCTTGTTTTGCACTATCTATAAATCCACATGTATTTACTATAATAACATCGGCAGTTGAGGCATCATCTGTTATTGTATAATCTTTTAATTTACCTAACATAATCTCTGAATCTACAAGGTTTTTTGTACAACCAAGACTTACTAAATGTAGAGTTTTTTTAGGGTTTTTTACTGAAAATTTCATATATTTATTCTTTTTATCTTAATTTTTTTGCAATTTTATCATAAACTCTTATTAATACAAAATCTTAAAGCCAAATATTATCAAGAAGCCTTGTATTGCCAAATCTAGCAACCACAAGAATAACTGTATTTTTTGGCTCTATAAAACTTAATTCATTAAAGTCTCTATCAACAATTGCTACATATTCAACATCTAAAGTTTTCATAATTTCATAAATTTTATCTTTTACAGCTTGTACACTTCGCTCACCACTTGCAATTAGTGAACCTGCCATATATAAAGATTTTGAAATAAGAAGTGCATCAACTCTTTGAGTAGAATCTAAATATACATTTCTAGAACTAAGTGCTAATCCATCAGCTTCTCTTACAATATCACAAGGAACAATATTTATTGGTAAAAACAAATTTTTTACCATTTGAGTGATTAATGAGAGTTGTTGAGCATCTTTTTTTCCAAAATAGGCATTTGTTGGCTGAGTTAAATTAAATAGTTTTAAAACGACTCTTAAAACTCCATCAAAATGCCCAGGTCTTGTTTTACCTTCTAAAATATAACTTTTATTTGGAGCTTTAATTAAAACTTCTTCCTTTGCATACATAGTAGAAATTTCAGGCATAAAAAGATAATCAACTTTGCATATTTCACAAATTTTTTTATCTGCTTCATCCTTTCTTGGATATGCGTCTAAATCTTCACCTGGTAAAAATTGAGTTGGATTTACAAATATTGAAACAATTACAATATCATTTTCATCTCTAGCTTGTTTGATAAGTGAAATATGACCATTGTGTAAAGCACCCATTGTTGGTACAAATCCAACAGTTCCTGTTATATTTTTTCTAACTTCTTGCAACTCTTCTATAGTTTTTAAAATTTGCAAAATTTTTCCTTCTAGTAAAATCTATTTTTCTTCATAGTTTGGATTTAGTTTTAGTAAAACTAAATCTGCAATCATATTACCAATTAGTGTCAAAAAGGCACCAATTATCAAAATTCCCATAATTACAGGATAATCATGACTTAAAGCACTTTGATAAAACAATAATCCCATTCCATCTATTGAAAAAATTGTTTCAAGAATAACTGAACCACCAATGATTCCAGGAAGCGAAAGTCCTAAAAGTGTAATAACTGGTGGATATAAATTTGGCAAAATGTAGTATCTTAAAATTTGTTTTTGAGTTAATCCTCTAGCTCTTGAAAAGAAAATATAATCAGATTTTAAAATCTCAATAGTCAAACCTCTAATGTATAAAATCAAACTTCCAATTCCACCAAAAACAATAATAAAAATAGGTAAAACCAAATGCCAAGCATAATCTAAATAATAAGTTAAACTTCCATCATTTGGAACACTATGAAGTCCTGCAATTGGCAATATTTCAAAGTTTATAGCAAATATTAGAACTCCTAAAAGTGCTAGATAAAAAGAGGGCATTGAAAAACTTAGAAGTGATAATTGACCTGTAAATTTATCAAAAAACGAGTTTTTATTAAGTGCTGATTTTATTCCAAAATATAAAGAGATTACAAATATTAAAACCATAGAAACGATATTTAAAATCAAAGTAATAGGCATTCTGCTTAAAATCTCATCTTTTACCATCTCTCCACTTGCAAATGAAATCCCAAAATCAAGTTGAACAATAGAATAAATCCAAGAAAAAAATTGAATATATAGAGGTTTATCCAAACCATAAATAGCTTTTAACTGCTCAATTGATTCAGGTGTAATATTTGGATTTAATTCACCACTTGCAAAAAAAGAGTTTGGAGCTGCGTTTATTGCTAAAAATGATATTAGGCTAATAATAAAAAGCATGGTGATAAGGTATAATAATTTTTTAAAAAATAGTTTCATTTTGGGATTATACAAAAGATAGGTTTAAATGATAGGCATAGATATAACTTCAATAAATAGAATAGAAAAAATGTATGAAAAGTTTGGAATAAAGGCTTATGAAAAGTTTTTAAATACAAATGAAATTGAGCTTATAAAAAAGCCAGAAACTGCTGCTGGGTTTTGGGCTGCAAAAGAGGCAGCTTCAAAAGCAATTGGAACTGGAATTGGTGCAGTTTGTGGTTTTCATGATATTAAAATATCAAAGGGAAAACTAGGAAATCCAAAGATTAAATATAAGAAAAAAATTAGAGAAAAATTCAATATAAAAAAATCTCATCTTTCAATAACACATGATTCAGGTTTTGCAATAGCTGTTGTTGTAAATGTTTTGAAAAAAGATTAATTTTTTGTATTATCAAACTGAAAAACTTGATTATAATTATTTACTAAATCTGTAAAACAAGATGATAGTTCTTTGATAATTTCAGGATTAGGTTCGATATAAATTTTATTACTTTTTTTTCTCATAATTATTATATTTGCATCTTTTAACTCTTTCAAATGCCTTGAAATAGTCGGAAGTGAAAAGTTAAAGTGTTCAGCGATAGTTGTAACACAAGTAGCTTGAGCTATAATATCATCTTTTGGTTTACTCTCATCAATAGAACAAGCATATCCACCTGTAAAAATATTTTTAAATATCAAAAACCTAGTTTCATTTCCTAAAGCTTTAAATATTTTTATTTTTTCTTCCATCCCTAACATTAAATAATTACCTTAAACATTAAAATTTTTTTATTATATTTAAACTTGACAAATAAGTAGCTTTTTTGTTAACATCATTTATATATTTAGCTTATTTGCTAAATAGCTTTATAAAAGGAAAAAAATGATACTATTTATTTTAAATAATCAACCTTATGACGGGAGTGACAAGACTTATAATGCTTTAAGATTGGCGAAAAATATTTTTACAAAAAAGGAAGAAGTTAAAATATTTTTAATGAATGACGCCGTTGATTTAGCAAGAGATATTACAAAAAAACCAGATTTTTATGATTATGACTTGGTACAAATGCTAAAGGAGTTATATAAAGATGGTGTTGAACTAAAAGTTTGTGGAACATGTATGGCAAGATGTGGATTAAATAAAAATGAGCCATATTTTAGTAATGATGTAAAAGGAACGATGGATATTTTAGGAGATTGGACAATGAAAGCTTCAAAGGTTTTAACTTTTTAAGATTTAATAAAATAATGAAAAATTATTTTTTAGCTAAAAACCTTTCAAGTATTATTTTAGCAGCCAAAGAATCAACTCTACCATCTCTTTTATATTTGATTTCGCCTTTCATCATCTCTTCTGCTTCAATTGAACTCATATTTTCTTCTTGAAATTCAAAAGGAATTTTTAATTCGAGTAAGCCAATAAAGTGCTTGATTCTATTTTGTGTATCTTCACTAGAACTTGGAAACCCAACTATTAGTTTTTCAATTTCCCACTCCTTTAAAAAAGCATTTACATCATTGGCTGCTTGATTTCTATTTTTTCTTAAAATTGCATTTTGTGGAGTTACGATATTTGAAGCTAGACAAATAGCAACTCCAATTCTTTTAAGTCCTACATCAATAGAGGCTAATTTCAAGAAATTATCTCATTTGCAATATCAAATCTATTTGCAGTCATTAGATGGATTTTTGGATGAAGTTTATTTATTTCTTTAAATAAATCACTGCTTAATTGCATTCCTACTTTATACTCTTCTTCTTCAGAAATGTTGTGTGCAGCTTCAAGAGCATCTATCCAAAATTGTGGTACATAAATACCTGGAACTTGAGCTGATAAAAATAAGGCTGTTCTTAATTTTGTAACAGGAAATAATCCAAAAATAAGTTGAGCTTTTTTCTTATCTCCTTCAACATCTTGTTTGGCAATATTAAATGATTCTAAAAGTTTTTTAGCATTTTCTATATCAAAAACAGGTTGAGAGATTATTCCAACAGCTCCATTTTGAATCTTTTGATTCATTTTTCTTTCTAAAGAAGAGAAATTTTTTGCATATGAATTTACAACAGCAAAAGGAAAAATCTGTTTTGGTTCAATTTTAAAAGGGCGTCCTGCGAAGTCCATACCATAATTAAAAGATTTTATAATTTTTAAAAGCATTAATGAGTTTGCTTCAAAAACTCCTTTTGCATGAGGTTGATCACTCATTTTTGCAGGATCTCCAGTTAAAGCCAAAATTGCTCTAACATCAAAATCATTTGCTCCCATTAAATCAGATTGTAAAGCAATTTTATTTCTAT
>ERZ724503.987-NODE-987-length-12830-cov-5.261996_pt1 | contig 12830 bp, 9 predicted proteins | sample MGYA00376036_ERZ724503 | MGnify/ENA primary metagenome ERZ724503 (study PRJEB28724, sample SAMN07190885) | wastewater metagenome | isolation source: influent of sewage treatment plant in Hong Hong | place: Hong Kong | collected 2016-03-17 ...
TTCGCCTTCTTCATTGGTGAAGGTCATGGAACTTTTCTTCCCGAAGGGCGGATTGGTCAGCACATAATCCACACGCAAACCCGTATCGGCAACCAGTGAATCAGTAGGCAGGATGAACGTCTCGGCATCAATATCGCCGATATTGTGCAGAAACATGTTCATGAGCGCCAGCCGGCGCGCTGCCGCGACGATCTCGTTGCCGTAATACGTTGAATTCTTTAAGAATAATTTTTGTTCTTTGTTCAGGATAAAGCTTTGCGGATCGGAAATGCAATCATAAACCGCCAGAAAAAAGCCGCCGGTCCCGCAGGCCGGATCGGCAATGGTTTTCAGGGGCTGCGGTTGCGCATTTTGCTCAGTCAACGATTCGGATCCTGAGCTTGTCGAAGCATCCAATAAGTTCATAGGCTCGCCAGACATTCAACGGTGCGAGCGTGGATTTATCGGCTACAATAGCATCTACCAGTTTCCGATGTGCGACATCACCACGATCGCACCGGTTTTTTTGGCTACGGCCTCATCCAGATGCTCCCAGCCTTCTCGGGTGAACTTCGCCTCCTCGGCCGCCCAGGGAATGAAGCGGTGGACATAGACGCCCGTAAAGTTGTGGAACTGCTTCCAGACGCAGTAGAGGTGATATCCAAAGCTTCGTCCCGGGAAAAGCGCCCGGTAAAACTGAAGGCTGTCCCGGACGCGGGGCGGAAACAAGAAAAAGTACCCCGTCGCGATAAACCAGGAAAACACACGGAAAAACCACAGCCCCAGACGGCGGGACAGATAAATCGAAATTTTATAAAATAATTTCTTCATCGAATTCCCGAATCGCAGACCAAATGTAATTCTCTTTGCCGCAATCTTCCTTTGCATGAAATTTCCCTGATTTAGCAACCTATAAAACATTCCACGGAACAAAGCATTTTCGGCCATATTTCAATGGAACCGCAATATAGCCGAATGGAACGGTTGTCCCACCAGGTTGCATTTTCATTGGTTTTGTGCTACCAAAGAATCATTCAAAAAAGACACTTGTCATTTTTTGATCACCCAGAGGCTCCCGTCGTTCTCATAACGGCACAACATAAACAATCAATGTTCAGGAGATGGACTTGAAAAAAGATCCAACGGATATGTATTTTCGCCGGCCGGAAGTTGCTGATGCGCCGTTCATTGAAAAGCTTGTTAAAGATTCTCCGCCGCTGGATCTCAATTCGCTTTATTGTTATCTTATCCTGTGCGCGCATTTTTCCCGGACTTCCGTCGTCGCCTGCGATGCAGACGCCGTTTGCGGCTTTATTTCCGCCTACCTCCGTCCCGATGAGGAGGACACTTTGTTTGTCTGGCAGGTCGCGGTGGATAAAAAGTATCGGGGGAAAGGCGTCGCCCGCTCCATGCTGTCTTCCATTTTGAACCGGCCCACCCCCTGTCCCCCGCGTTACCTGGAAACGACGGTCAGTCCGTCCAATATTCCGTCAAAGGCCCTTTTTTCTTCACTGGCCGCTTCGCTTGGCGTCCCGCTGGTGCAAAGCGTTCTGTTTTCCGCCGATGATTTCGGAGATCAGCGTCATGAAGAGGAAGTCTTGTTCCGAATCGGGCCGTTTGACCTGTGATCAAAGGAGGAAATCTGATGAAAACCATTAGACGTTTGGAGTCTGAAGTCCGCAGCTATTCCCGGTCGTTCCCCGTCTTGTTTGAAAAGGCAAAAGACGCTTTTTTATTCGACGCGGACGGCAACCGCTACATTGACTTTTTTGCGGGAGCGGGCACGCTCAATTACGGGCACAACAATGACCACATGAAAAAGAAGCTCATCGAGTATTTGGAAACGGACGGGATCGTTCATGGTCTGGACATGGCCACCGTTGCCAAGGAAGAGCTGCTTCTTAAAATGGAGAGCATTGTGTTCAAACCGCGCAACCTCGATTACAAAATCCAATTCACCGGTCCCACCGGCACCAACGCCGTGGAAGCGGGGCTTAAACTCGCGCGGATGGTGAAAAAACGGTCAAACGTGATTTCATTTACCAACGGCTATCACGGTCTCACGATGGGATCGATGTCGGTCACGGCCAATGCCTACTACCGCGACGAGGCCTTCATCAACCGTTCGGACGTTTCCTTTCTGCCCTACGACGGCTATCTGGGAAAAGACGTCAATACGGCCCAGTATATGCGACGCTTTCTTGAAGATAACAGCAGCGGCGTCGATATTCCGTCGGCCGTCATTCTTGAAACCGTTCAGGGCGAGGGCGGAATCCGCGTGGCATCCGACGAATGGCTGCGCGAAGTTGAATCCATCTGCCGCGAGTTCGACATCCTGCTCATGGTTGATGACATTCAGGTCGGCAACGGCCGCACCGGACATTTTTTCAGTTTTGAACGCTCCGGCATCAAACCGGATATCGTCACGGTTTCCAAATCCTTTTCCGGCTACGGCCTGCCGATGTCGCTGGTTTTGTTCCGCCGGGAACTTGACATCTGGAAAGCCGGTCAGCATACCGGAACCTTCCGCGGAAACAATCTCGCCTTTGTTTCCGCTTCCGTGGCGCTGGACTACTGGAAGGACGACCGTTTCTCCAAAGATATTTTCCGCAAGGGGACAATCCTTTCCGACCGCCTCCATGCCATCTGCGCCAGATATCCTCAGTTGAACGCGGAAGTACGGGGGCGAGGATTCATTTACGGGATGGCCGTCGACCCGCCCGAAATCGCCAGAGAAATTTCCATGGAATGCTTCAAGAACAAACTGATCATGGAATTGGCCGGCGCCAGAAACAATGTCATCAAATTCCTTGCCCCGCTGATTATTCCCGATGAGGTGCTCATGGAGGGCCTGGATATTCTGGATGCGTCCATCGGCAGCGTGTTGAAAAACCGTTAAAGGAAAGGACAAGGCATGCTGGTTCGAACGATCAATGATATCACGGGAACAGATCGCGAGGTCTGGGCTGAAAATAAAAACTGGGTCAGCCGCCGGCTTCTGTTGAAAAAAGACGGAATGGGTTTTTCGTTTCATGAAACCATCATCTTCGCGGGAACACAAACGCACATCTGGTACAAGAATCATCTGGAAGCCGTTTTCTGCGTTGAAGGCGAAGGCGAGGTGGAAACGCCGGCCGACGGAAAAATTCACCACATCGTGCCGGGAACAATATACGCGCTGAACAACCACGACGAGCATCTTTTGCGGGCGTCCAAAGACATGCGTCTGCTGTGCGTTTTCAACCCGCCCGTCACCGGCGCGGAAGTGCATCTTGAAGACGGATCTTATCCGCCGGCGGAAAATCAAGGGAAAGTTCCATCTTGATGGAGCGGCACAAAACAAATGGAACCATTCCCTTGCCTTCCCGGGGTTGAAGGATTGTTCCGTTGGAAAGGGAAAGAATGAAAATTTGCCCTCCATTCATCCGGCAAATTTGCCTTCCTTTTTCAGCTTTTCGACTTCCTCCTTCTCCAGCGTGTTGAAGGCGATTTTGCCGACCAGGGTTTTGGGCAGATCAGTGCGGAATTCGATGGAACGCGGACAGCTCCACTTGATCAGATTCTCGCGGCAATAGTGGATGAGTTCCTTTTCCGCTGCCGGACCCGCGTCGGCGGGGTTTTTCAATACGACGAACGCCTTCACCGCCTGCACCTGGGCTTCGTCGGGCACGCCGATGACGCAGGCGTCGCGCACCTTGTCATGCTTGTAGAGCAGCTCTTCCACCTGCGCGGGATAGACGTTCATTCCGGAGGACTTGATCATCCGCTTCTGACGGAGCTTGAAATAGAAGAATCCGTCGGCGTCCATCGTGCCGATGTCGCCGGTGTGCAGCCAGATGCGGCCGTCCGCGTGCTTTCGAAGCGTGGCGGCGGTTTCTTCGGGCTGATCGAGGTAGCCCATCATCACGGCGGGGCCGGCCACGCAGATCTCGCCTTCTTCGCCCAGCGGCGCCTCCTCGATTGTTTCGAGCTTTACGATCTTGGCCAGCATGTCCGGAAAAGGCACGCCGATGCTGCCTTCGCGGTAGTTGCCGATGGGCGTGGCCATGATGGCGGTGACGGCCTCGGTAAGTCCGTAGCCTTCCAGAAGCTGAACGTTGCCGCCCTGCTTCTTGACCATTTCTTCAAAGCGCTCCTTGACGGGCCGGGGCAGCATGTCCGCGCCGGAAAACGTCGCCCGAAGACAGCTCAGGTCCGCCTTATGCATCTTGGGATTGCGCGAAAGCGCGTCAAAGAGCGTCGGCACGCCGATGACAAACGACGGCTTGCGCGAGCGGATCAGGTCCGCCACCGTCTCCGGCGTAAAGATCGGCACCAGAATGCTTTTGCCGCCGCCCATGAAGCAGGCGTTGATGCAGACCCCGAGGCCGAAGCCGTGAAAGATCGGCAAAATGGCCAGCACGGAGGTGGCGTCGTCGAGCTTTCCCCATTCCGACACCATTTTTCCTTCGCTGATGAAGTTCATATTGGACAGCATGATGCCCTTGGGCACGCCGGTGGTTCCGCCGCTGTAAAGAATCACGGCCATGTCGTCCGTGTCCATTTTGGCCTGCGGGGCGCTGGGGTAGCTGCCTTTCATGAGATCCGCCCACCACTTCACCATGGGATCCGCGGGGACTTTCGGAATCTGCCGGCCTTTGGTCAGATTGAAGCCGACCCGTTTGAAAATGCTCAGATAATCCGGAATGCGCGCCAGAATCAGCGTCTGCAGCGGCGTCGTGGCCTGCACCTCCTTGAACTTGGCGTAAAAGGCGTCCAGCGTGAGCGCGAAGCGGCTTTTGGCGACGTTGAGATAAAATTCAATTTCCTTGGCCGTGGAAAGAGGATGGATCATGCTGGCCACCGCGCCCAGTTTGTTGGCGGCGTAAAAAGCGATGATGCCCTGCGGGGAGGTGGGCATGGAAATGGTGATGCGGTCGCCCTGCTTCAGACCCAGCGCGGCCAGGGCGTCGGCGCACCGGTCGATTTCGGAAACGAACCTGTTGTAGGTGGATGTATATCCCATGAAATCGTAGGCGAGGGCGTCGGCTTTTTCACGCGCCGTCTGCAAAAGCGCCTCATACATGGTGACCCGCGGATAATCGATGGAATGCGGAACGTTCCCGTAATACTTCAGCCAGGGTTTCTGCTCGTACATGGTCGAACCTCCTTAGAATTTTATGGACTGCTGCTTCGTCGGCGGCCCTGCCGCGGCAAGGCCGCCGCTCATCCAGTATCCTTGTCCGTTATTTCTTTTCCGGGATTCGCCAAGAAGGACTGGAAACTTCTTCCCGCTTTTTCCCGATGAACCACTTTTCTTCCACGCCGGGAACCGGCGAGGCGTGCACCGCAACGTCAAAGCCCGCCGCCTCCATGAAGCCCGTGATTCCTCTTTCCACGCGGAAGCGCTTCGGCATTCCCGTCCACTGCAAACGGGCCGTTTCGATCCATCTTTTCCACGGGACTTTTCCGGCCGAGGGAACCGTCGCCCGAATCACCAGCGTCCCGTCCGGCCCGAGCTTACCGCAAATGCGCCGAAAAACAAGCTGCAATTCATGATCATCGATCAGGTGCAGCATGTCCAGCATCAGAACATAATCGACGGGGTCTTCCGCGTCCGGCAGATCCGGCGCCCGCCCAACCTGCACCCGGCCCCGCGCGCCGATTGCGCGGTTGGCAATCAGCACTCTTTCCTCGTCCGGCTCCAGGCCAAACACTTCTGCCTGCGGGAATATTTCCAGAAGCCAGGCGGCCGGCACGCCGAAGCCGCAACCGATATCCATGATCCGGCGGGGGTTTTGCACATATCGATCCAGTTCGGAAAACATCGGATCCAGCTTCATCTTGAACCGGGCAAAAACCCTCGGATACCCCGGCAGATGACGGTAGCGCAGGATCGTCCTGCGGAAGTGCTCAGGCGAACCTGCATCGACGGCTCCCGATGGAAACTCAAATGGCGCAAAGATTTTCCGCATCAGGGTCGGCAAAATGAAATACGCGCCCAGCAGGGAATACCCGATGCCCAGAAGCGAAACCAGGCCGATGCTGCGCAGGAGGGAGTGATTCGCCAGCGTCAGAACGCCGAAACCGATAAACGTCGTAGCGGCGGAAAGAAAGATGGAGAGCTTGACGGTGTTCATCGCGGGAGAGGCCTCCTCCGGATGACGCTGATAGGTGCAGGTGTAGTATATGGCGTAATCCACGCCCATGCCCAGAATGACGACCCACAGCATGATGCCGGGAATGTCCAGCGGACGGCCGATGAGCTTGAGCGTTCCCAGCGTGGAGATGAGCGCAAAAGCCACGGGGGCCAGAACGGCCAGCGACAGGCGCCAGTCCAGAAAAAACAAAAATACCACCGCGATCAGGCCGAGGCTGACGATCAGGGCAATTTCGATAAAAATGCTCTTGAGAAATTCCCCCATGCGGCGATTGAAGAAATCCGCGTCGAACAGATCGATCTCGCCGGCTGCGGCCAGACGGTCAAAAAATTCCGAAGCGTTGTAATGCTTCCCGGCAGCCATCGGCGTGAGCTGCGCGAAGCCTTCGGACGTCCGGGCAATGCCCAGCATTTCCAGATGTTTCGGTGGAATCGTAAAGACGCCGGGCCGCTGTGCCTGAAAGACTGTCCAGAAGGGATCGAACGCGTCCGGCGCAAAGCCGTTTTCCGCGGCCGCCTTTTCCAGATTTGTCCTGAGCGCCCCGACGCGCTCCGGCGTCCAGAAGGAGCGCCAGGCGGCAAAATGACGGGCGGCCGACTCCGGCGTGGGAAACAGAACGGTCGGCAGAAACGCCGGGGCCAGTCTGCCGCCTTTCACTTCCCTGGCCATCAGCGCTTCGAGCTGATCGTTTTTCTTCCGCAGCCGCTCCAGGTCCGGCGCCTCCAGAAGGACATACAGGCGGCCGCTGAGATTTCCCCAGGTGTCCTGCAATTTCTTTTCGGCGGCAAGCGTTGCGGAGCTGACGGAATTCATGGCCTGCAGATCCACGTTGAAGACGGGTTTGGCGAAAAGCAGCATCGTCAGTCCGAAGACCAGCGCGGCGATCAGTTTCCATGAAGCCGGCGCGGCTATTTTTTGGACGGCGCCCGTCAGCAGGCGGTTGGATGCGCGACGGGCGGGCGGCATCTCCGGAAAGATAATGGGAAAAACGAAGTGAACAAACAGAAAAGCAAAGGTGATGCCCAGCGCGGCAAAAACGCCGATTTGGGCCAGAATGTCAAAATCGCTGATCAGCAGCAGCAAAAAGGCGCAGATCGTGGTCAGGGCGGCCGTGAATTCGGCCGACCAGACTTCCCGCGCCGCCTCGCGCCCGAACGTGGCACGCGGCTGATCCAGAAACAACAGATAGGTGAGGCCCAGATCGACGGTAAAAGCCATGATCGCGCCGCCGAAGCCCACCGCCAGCATCGACATCGACTTGAATAAAAAAGAGCAGGCAAACAGGGCGGCAATGGCCCCGACGGCTGAAGGAAGCAGCGCCAGGAGGCCGATGAGCGGGCGGGGAAAAGACAAAATCAGCAGAAGCGCAATGCCCAGCGTAGTGAGCAAAACCGCCAGCCGCGTGTCGCGCCTGGCGACGGTTTCGTTGTCCAGCGCCGCGCGGTAAGCGCCCACCGGCGTCAGCGTGAATCGGCCGTTCGAATCCCGGCGCGCCTCCAGCATCCTCGCGCAATCGTCCATCAGCCCGGAGATTTGCGCCGCCCGGGTTGTATCCGTTCCGGAGCCGGCCAGCCGCGCGATGATGAGCGCGTGGCGGCCGTCGGAAGACAGAAGCCGGCCGGAATAAAACTGGGCGGAACCGGCCGGCGAGAGCGAGGACATTCGCTCCAGAATCACCGGGGAAAATCCCAGCGGATCCCGGGAGATCATTTCCGCACGGCCGATGCCCTGAAGCTCACCGAGGCTGATCCGGTTTTCCGCCATCGTCTCACGGATTTTTTCCGGCGCGAGAAGCGGCGCGATTTTCCGCTCGAGATCCTCCGTGCCGAACAGCGACGGCAGATGCTCCCGGACATGCGCCATCAGCTCCGGAAACGCACCCGCCTCATCGGCGATCCCGACTCGTTCAAACAAGCCGCTTTTGCTTAACCGGTCTTCAACGAGCCTTGCCGCCTCGACCAGTTGGTCGCGGTCGGAGGAGGTCTGTTCAAGATCGATGAAAAGCCGGTCGGAAACGGGCAGATGAGTGATGACCCGCCGGGCGGAGGCCAGCACCGGGTCATGGTGCGGCATGGATTCGAGAATGTCGGTTTCAATTTTTAAACGGCTGGTTTCCCAGCAGAACAGAATCCCCACGATCAGAGCGGTGACCAGAACCATCGACCATCTTATGGGATATCGGCGAGGCGGCATGAAGACCTTCAGATTGTCGGGATTATTTTCCTGCTTTCTTTGCTGTTTTTAAACCACATTTCCCAAAGGCTGGCAAGAAAAAACCGGGCATGGAATCAGGGATTGGCCTGTGCGGTCAATGACGGCCGAAAACACGGGTAAACATCAGGCGGGTAAAGGTTTTGGCATTGCGAAGGAAATCGACGAATGGACGAAAATGAGAGATTCGCGCCCCATCCGGCAGGTAAAGGACCCGAATCGGCGCTTCGATGATCGGAATGCCGATTCTTCTGGCCTGCACCAGAATTTCCACTTCAAACTGGAACCGCCTCGCCCGGACGGGAAGGCTCAGGGATTCCGGAAGCGGATAGATGCGCATGCCGCTCTGGGTATCCGAAATTTTAGGCCCGCCGGACATTCGAACCCAGAAATTGGAGAATTTCCGGCCGAAGCGGCTGGTCCAGGGAATGTGGGCCCCCTGCACCGCATCCATCCCTTCGCGCGCTCCCACCACAATGGGTCTTTTTTTGAGAGGAATGGCATCGATCAGATGGATTGCGTCTTCGGGATCGTGCTGACCGTCCGCGTCGATCGTAATCGCGTAATCGGCTTTGTGCGAGGCGGCCATGAAACCGGTCAGGATGGCCGCGCCCTTTCCTTCGTTTTTTTCATGGCGAAGCACTTCTATGCCCTGAACTTCCGCCAGCCGCATGGCCGTATCATCGGTTGATCCGTCATCCACGACAAAAACGGGGAATCCCATGTCCCGGGCGCTTCCGGCCACCTGGGCCACCGTCGCGCCATGATTGTAGGCGGGAATGATGAAAGCGAACCGGCCGAGATTTCTTGCCGCCCTCCGCCTGTTTTTCGCATCCTTCTGTTCGTTCGCCGTCCGTTTTTTATGACTCATCACTTTCCACTCGTCACTTTTCACTCTTCCATCTTCAAGAACGCGATGCCCCACGTTCCGGGGCCCATGTGCGCGCCGGACGTGAGCGACAGGGGCTGAAGGATAATCTCCGCACGCGGATACAGCTTCTGCACCTGCTTTCGGAATTCGGAAACCTGTTCGATATTGTCCGAATACTCCAGCATGATGAGCGCCAAAGAGTCCGGAGAAAGGACCGCGGCCATTTTGTCGAGCGCCATTTTGATCTGATCGGCGCGGTTGCGGACGACACCCATTTTTTTTGCGCCTTCCGGCTGCGGGGAAATCACCGGCTTCATTTTCAGCATGTCGCCGAAAAAAGCGCCGGTTTTGGAAAGCCGGCCGCCCGCGGCGAGGTACTGCAGTTTCTCGAGGAACACATACTCTTCGCAGCGCGCAACCGCATCCCGGGCAAAAGCGAACGTCCGGCCCATGTCTTTCGTCCGCAGCAGGCGCCTCTGCGCCGCGAGCACCATTACGCCCAGCCGGCCGGAGGCGGCGCCCGTGTCGATCACCGTCAGTCGATTTTCCGGATCATTCTCCTTTTTCCACTCCATCGCCACGCTGTAATTGCCGGTAAAAACAGAGCCGACGCACAGGTAGAGAACTTTTTCAAACCGGGCAAGCACGCTCGCGTAACACTCGTGTCTTTCAAACACGGAGGCCTGTGACGTGGACACCTTCACGCCCGCGCTCATAGCCCTGTAGAGTTCGTCGGGGTGAAAATACGTCTCGGGCATCGATTGATCGCCCACGTTGAGATAGCTGTTCAAAAGGGTAAAACCGTGCTTCCTGGCGTCGTCGCGGGTGAGCGACCCCGCCGCGTCCGTCATGATGTGCAGGGCGGCATCCGCCGGAGTGTTCATGAAATCGCGGATCTGCAGCGCGAGGTTGTCGTCCTCCCAGGCCATCACCGAACCCAGCGCGCCCATCCGCGAGCGGATCTTTTCCCGGTCGTCCGTGTGCAGATGAATTTTATACAAATCGCCGTCGCGCAAAATGACGGCGCTTTCCTGTCCGGCGGCAATTTTCGCCAGGTCTTCCGAAGGCGCATCGGCCTTCACCACAAAGTCGATGCAATACCCCGCTTCGAGGTTTTCGTGAAACGAGGGCGAAATGGCAAGAAAGCCCGGAAAGATTTCCGTCACCGGACGATAGGCGTGATCCTGTCCGGCCAGTGTCCGGAAAAAGCCTTCAAAAAAAATATACATGCCCAGGGCGCCCGCGTCCACTACGCCGGCCTTTCTCAATTTGGGCAGGGTTTCCCTCGTCTCGCGAACGGCTTTTTCCAGGCGCGACATGATCCGATCCACGCCTTCTTTGCCGGGAACACCCTCCTCGCCGCCAAGAGCCTCTTCCAGCGCGTCAAAGACGGACAGCATGGTTCCCGGCCGCGGGTCGCTGACCGCCTTCCAGGCTTTTTCGTTCGCCTGCCGAACCGTTTCCTTAAGGCTTCCCGAAAAATCGGCGGCATAAAACACCGAAAAGAACTGCGAAGCGATATTGCCGGAATTGCCGCGCGCCGCCAGCAGCAGCCGCCGGACGATTTTATCTTTTTCGCCGTCGGCCCGGCGAAGAGGGGAAAGGCTGATGGAAAGATTCCGCCCCGTATCCCCGTCCGCCACCGGATACACATTGATCGCATCGAGCAGTTCCGCCCAGGCCGCCACCCGCTCCACGCCCGCCACAAAGGATTGCTTGAACAGATTCTCCATTTAAAATCCCAATAAATTCCGAATATCCCGCGGAATGCTGAAGAGCGTTTCCATCTCCGGCACTTTCACCGCCACCTGCTCCGTGCGCCCGCGCGCGCAGACGCTGCCGTCCGTGGCCATGCGGATTTCGAAATCCACCACCAGCTTGATGTTGGCGTCCGCGAGCGTCGCCTTGACGATGATTTCGTCCCGGTGTCTCAGAGGAAAAATGTGCTTTGTCGCCGTCCGGATGATGGGAAAAATAATTTTTTCCCGCTCATAATACGCATAGAGATCGACGCCGTAATGTTCAAAGAGACCCGCGCGGGCAATCTCGAAGTAGTTGAGGTAATTGCCGTGCCACACGATCTGCATGGGATCCAGATCGAAAAACGGCACGCAAATTTCAGCCTCGAAGCTGTTCCTGCCTGTGCTCATGTTTCCCCCAGAAAGAAATCCGTATAGCGGATGGCCGCGCACATCCGCTCAATGTCCCCGTCCAGCGGCCGGTCCTCGATCACCGGATCGCTGACCTGCCGGATGTTGCGCACGGCTTTGTCCAGCAGCGGCCGGACTTTGACGTGGGCGCGGATATCGCAGGCCTGCGCCGCCGCCAGCAGATGTATGGCCGCCACCCGTTCGGCAAGCGTGCAGACGCGCTCCGCGTCCCGGGCCGCGATGGTGCCCATGCTGACCTTGTCCTGGTTGTGCGATTCCGTCGACCGCGAAAAAGAAGCGGCGGGCATCGTGGCTTTGAGCGCCTCGGCGGCCAGCGCCGACGACGCGATCGACATGGCCTTGAAGCCGTGATGCAGACCTTGAGAAGCGCCGTTTTTCCGCACCAGGTCGCCGGGCAAGCCGCGGTTGACGTTCGGATTGACGAGCAGCATGATCTGGCGGTCGCACATATCGGCGGCGGACGCGAGCGCCGCCTTGAGGCCGTCCATGGCAAAGGCGATGTGCCCGCCGTAGAAATTGCCGCCCATCAGCACCTGCCCCGTGGCGGGATCAAAGATGGGATTGTCGTTGGACGAATTGGCCTCGATTTCCACCCACGGAATGATCCAGGAAAGGGCGTCGGCAAGCACGCCCAGCGCCTGCGGGGCGCAGCGCAGCGAGTAGGGATCCTGCAGGGTTTCCAGCGCGTCGTCCTCGAGCCGGCGCGCGGACACTTTCGAAGTGAGCAGGCGGGCGATTTCCCGGGCGACGGCTGCCTGGCCGGGAAAAGGCTTGGCCTCTGAGATCACCGGATGGTAATGATGGGCGTTGCCTTTCATGGCATGCACCGAAAGCGCGGTGGCGTAAACCACGGCATCCAGAATCCGCCGGGACCGCTCGATGCAGACCGCGGCGATGCCCGTCATGGTCGTCGTGCCGTTCACCATCGAAAGGGGTTCCTTGGGCCGATAGACATAGGGCTTCAATCCGGCTTTTTTGATCGCCTTTGCGGCCGGCATCACGTCGCCTTCGTAAAACACGTCGCGCCGGCCGGCCAGCGCCGCTCCGATATAGGACATCGGCGTCAGATCGCCGGAAGCGCCGACCGATCCCTCGCACGGCACGACAGGCGTGATGCCTTTGTTCAAAAAGGCGGCCATCTGCTCCAGCAGGCCGACCGATGCGCCGGAGTAGCCTCGCGCCAGGCAGAGAATGCGCGCAAGCATCGCGGCTCGCGTTTCCTCGATGCCGATGGGCTCGCCGGTGCCGCACCCGTGAAATTTCAGAATATTGGGGCCGTTTTTCATGGCCGCCGCAAGACTGATCCGGTTTCCGCAGGATTTTCCATACCCCGTGTTCACGCCGTAAACCGCGACGCCGTTCTCCAGAGACGTCATCAGCGCCTTCTCGGTCGCCGACATCCGCTTCAGAAACGCGCGCGAACGGCTGATCCTGACGGGCAGGCCGTCTATGGCGACG
>ERZ724503.991-NODE-991-length-12804-cov-4.281277_pt1 | contig 12804 bp, 3 predicted proteins | sample MGYA00376036_ERZ724503 | MGnify/ENA primary metagenome ERZ724503 (study PRJEB28724, sample SAMN07190885) | wastewater metagenome | isolation source: influent of sewage treatment plant in Hong Hong | place: Hong Kong | collected 2016-03-17 ...
CCGAGGCCGCCATGCTCAGCGCCGCATAGCGCGGCTTGTCCGCCACCATCGAGGACAGCGTGACATTGTCCAGCACCCCGTTCCATGCGGCGATGAAATCGGCGCGGTAACGTTCCAGAAGGTCGCGATCCAGCCGCGCCAGCCGGCCCTCGATCTCGTCGGAATTGGCGAAATCGCCCAGCACCCATTGATCGCGGCGCAATTCGTCGCCGACAACCGCGAGCTGGTCATAGAAATAGCCCCAAAACCCTTCATAGGTGTAAAGGCCCGGCACCGTCAGCGCCGCCAGATCGGTGCCGTCGCGGGTCGCAAAGACCTGTTGCGCCGCACCGCCGCCCGCCGCCGCGACCAGATTCCAGTCGTCCAGCCCCACGGCCAGCGCGCCGTCCTTGATGATGGCATAGGCCTGTTCGTCCAGCGGCAATTGCGCGATGGCGGCGCGGGCGCGGTCGACCGTGGTCTGGTCCAGCGTCACCAGCATTTCGCGGCGGTCGTCCAGTTTCAGCATCGCGTCCAGATGCAGCTTGAGCTGATCGATCTGGTTCAGCCCGGTCAGGCCCTGAAACTCGCCGCGCCAGCTTTGCGCGAACCAGGACTTGATCGCGTCGTCATCCGTGGTTTCGCCCTGTTTGCCCAAGAGCAGATAGACCTTCAGCGCGCGATAGATCTCGGTCATCTCGCCCGAGGCGATGATTTCGGGCATGCGGCGTTCCAGATCCAGGATCAGCCGCGGCCGCATCATCCGTTCCAGCGCCCCGGCATAGGTGTCGGTCGCGACCTTGTTCAGGCGGTCGCGCTGGCTCAGGCCAAAGCCTTCCCACAGGCTGGGTTCCTCGCTGTCGCCATAGCCGGCGGGCATATTGGCAATGTCGTTCAAAAGCGGCAGCACCGGCGCAAGACCGGGATCGTCGATGACGTCGCGCGACAGTTCCTCGGCGGCGTCGCGGCGCCAGGCCTCGGTATCGGCCTCGGCGGTGCGGACCAGCTGCAGGTTTTTCCAATAGCTGACGGCGATGGCGCTGGCTCCGCCCAGCGTCAAAAGCGCGATGGCCGACAGCGCCGCGGTGCGCAGCACAAAGGCCCGGCGCACCGCCTTGCGGTCATGCGAAACCCATCCCTGTTCGGGAAAGACCACGCCACGCAAAAGATCGTGGATGAAAAAGCTCTTGCCGCGCCCGGACATGAAACCAGCGGCGAAACCGCCCGCGCCCGGCTCGTTGATCGCGCCCAGCACCTGGTCGATGGGCGTCCCTTCTTGCGTGCCCGAGGTGAAATAGAACCCGCGCAGAATGGCGTTGGTCTTGTAGCGCGTGGGTTCAAAGACCCGGCGCAGAAAGGCGCCCACATTGTCTTTCAAAAGCGCCATCTGCCCCGGCAGGCCGAAAATGGCGATGCGGGCGACGCCGTCGGGTTCCTCGGACAGGCGGTCGATGATCTCATCCGAGAGGCGCGAGACCAGCCGGTCGAATTCCTGCGGCACGGCCTCATGGGTGATGGTCTTGCGGTCCGGGGTCTGGAAGGTCACGCCCCAGACCAGCTTGCGCCGGTTCAGGCTGAAGGATGCGAAATATTCCCGGAAGCCGGCGATCAGGTCGGCCTTGGTGAACATCACATAGACCGGGAAATCGATCTTTAGCTGTTCGTGCAGTTCGGCAAGACGGACGCGCACGGTTTCGGCATGGGCCTGCAGCGTCGCCGCATCGTCCCGCATCATGTCCTCGACGGAAAAGGACAGGATGACACCGTTGATCGGCCGGTTCGGCCGCGTGCGCTTCAACAGGTCGAGAAAGGCGTCCCAGCTGGCCTTGTCGGCGGATTTGTCGCTGTCCTGCGTGGTATAGCGCCCGGCGGTGTCGATCAGCACCGCGTCCTCGGCGAACCAGAAATCCATGTTGCGGGTGCCGCCAAAGCCGCTGACCGCCTGTTTCTGCGCCAGCGGAAAGTCCAGCCCGGAATTGGCCAGCGCCGTGGTCTTGCCGGCGCCGGGCGGCCCGATGATGACATACCATGGCAGATCGTAAAGCGAGGCCGCGCCGCCCGATTTCTTCAGCACCGCCAGCGCCTCGGTCATCTTCTCGGCCAGAAGCTTGCCGTCGCCCTCGGGCTCGGCAGGGATCAGCGCCTCCTCGATGGCGCGGGCGGCGCGCACGCGGCGGCGCCAGCGCAGGATCAGCACGGTCAGGAAGATGCCAAGAAACAGCCCGATCAGCACCACGCGCCAGAAGACGCCGACCAGCGGACCCCAGCCGGTCATCGGCCCGCCCAGCCAGACGGCGGCGCAAAGCCCGCCGATGCCCAGAAGCGTCACCACCCAACGCCACCAGCGATCCCGGCTCCAGCGCGGCGTGCGGATGTAGAAACCCAGCAGATTCACTTCTCGACCTCCGGTACGAAGGCGATCGGCGCCTCGTAGGTGCCTTCGCGCGCCAGCATGATTTCGACGCGGCGGTTGGCGGCGCGCCCGTCCGGGGTGGCGTTGTCGCCGACGGGATCATCCTCGCCCCGGCCCTCGGCGGTGATGCGGGCGGGATCGGCCAGAAGCGGCGCCAGCACCTGCGCCAGCACCTCGGCCCGCGTCTTTGAAAGCTGGTAATTGTCCTTGAACCGGCCACGGCCCGACAGCGGCACGTTGTCGGTATAGCCCTCGACCAGGATCGGGCCGCCCTCGGCGTTCAGCACCTCGGCGATGCGGCGCGCCAGTTCGGCAAAGCCGGGCTTCACCTCGACCGAGCCGGTGTCGAACAGTTGCAGGTCGCCGACGCGGATGGCGATATAGTCGCCCTTGGCATCGACCGAGATGCGGCCGTCCGCGATCTCGTCGCCAAAGGCGGCGCGGATGCGGTCAAGCTGCGGGATCTCGGCGACATAGGCGGCGCCGGGGTCGCGGTCGATCTGGATCACCGGCGCCCCCAGCGAGACGGCGCGCAACTCTTCGGCCGCCACCGCGCCGTCGCGGTTAATCAGCGTCAGAAGCGTCGCGAACAGCGCCACCAGCGCCAGCGCGGCGATGCCGGCAACGGCGGGCACCGGGATCGCGGCAAAGCGGCGGCCCTTGCCCAGAACCACCGGCTGCCATTGCACCGACACATCCTCGTCCGGGCGCGGCTGCACGCGGCGCAGGCTTTCATAGATGGCGCTGCGGATGCGCGACAGGTCGGCGGCGCCGTTGGGTTGGGTGCGGAACTGCCCCTCGAAGCCAAGCGACAGGCAGACCAGCATCAGTTCCAGCAGGTTATAGTTCTGCGCCGGGGCGTGCAGGGCCTTTTCCGCCTCCTGAAAGAAGCCGACGCCGGAATCGCGCTTGTGAAAGAACCGCGCGACCATGGAATATTGCTGCCAGTTGCCGCGGTCGCCGCCGGGCAGGTTCTGCACGATATCGTCCGCGGTGCCCGACAGCGCGTATTTCGCCACCAGCGCCTCATGCGGGTTGATGCCCGCGGCCAGCGCGTTCCGCTCGAACCGGTCGATTTCGCGGGTGACGTGCTCCATCAGGGGCGCGACCTGCAATTCGACCAGCCCCGTGCGCAGCCGCCCCAGCAGGATCAGCAGCGGCGCCGCCGCCGCCAAGAGCGGGTTCGAGGACGAGGCCGCGCCAAGATCGCGCACCCGCATCGCCTCGGCCAGCGGGATGCGCGGGCCATGGGCGACCATCTGCGGCTGTTGCGCGCCGATCTCGGGGAAAAAGCCGCGCTGGTCCGGTCCCGCCGCCCGCCCGATCTGCGACGGGTCGCCATAGCCCGGCCAGGGCGAGCCCGAGGGCCCCTGCCCGTAACCGCCCGGAGGCTGCCCGTAATTCTGCTGGCCATAGTTCTGGCCGCCATAATTCGGCTGACCCTGCGCCGGCCGCGACGGGCCGCCGATCCAGGTCGAGCCGTCGCCCCCCTGCGCCCAGCCGCCCGAGGGTTGCGGCTGCCCGAAGGGCGAGGCCGTATGCTGATCGCCGCCAAACGCCGCGCTGCCGCCCTGCCCGGGACGGCCGATCACCGTGCGTCCGTCATCCGCGCCCTGACCCGGGCCCCGCGACCAGATGTCGGTGGTGCCGCGCCGCTGCCCCGGTGCGGGTCCGCCGAAAACGGTCTTGTCCTTGTCGTCATCCCTGCCAGCCATCAGGACCTCTCGGGCACGGCCCACAACTCCAGTTTCAGATGCGGCCAGTCACCGGCGAAATGCATGCCGATGGCCGGCGCGGTGGAAAATTCGCGCCACAGGGCCGAATTGCGCTCCAGCCGGAAATAGACGTTCGTCGACAAGACCCGGATCTGGCGCGGCGGGTTCGGCAGATGTTGCAGGCCGATGCCGGGCAGGTTGTTGTTCACGATTTCCGACATGCGGGTGTTCGGGCCGACCTTGCACAGTTCGGGGAACTGCGCCTGCACCTGCGTCAGGGGCTTGGCGCTTTCCACCTCGATGATGAAGGCGGCCTCGCGGAACAGGTTGCGGTCGGCGACCTCGGCCAGATACGAGTTCTGCCGGACCTGCCGCAGCGGCAGGCGGATCGCCCGGCCGACATCGCGCGACAGCAGGCGCTGGATATCGGCCACGATCTCGGCAAAGCTGTCCTTGGGGTTTTCGTGATCGTAGGCCGGGTAATCCGGCGCATGGCGGCTGCCGCTGTCGAATGTCGTCAACTCGCCGGCCAGCCCGACCAGTTCGCGGTAAAGCGCCTCGGGGTGGACGGCCAGCGTGCGCGACATGTGGCGCAGGACGCCGATCTGGCGGTTCAGCGTCATCAGCATCAGATAGTCGCTGGCCTGCAAGCCGCCCCCGGCCGAAGGGTCGGTCGCATAGCGCGCAAGGCTTTCCAGCCGCGCCTCGATCCAGCCGATGACGCGGGTCAGATAGCCCAGCACCTGCGGATGCGCGCCGATGACCAGCGCCGGCGGGGGAAAGGTCTCGTCCAGCGTCACCACGCCGTCGCGGACTTCGGCGATGCGGGCAAGGCGCAGGTTCTGATAGCCGGGGCGCGGGGTCTTGCGCACCGCCAGCTCGATCCGCGGCACGGCCAGTTCCAGCACCTGCTCGATCCGCGCGGACGAGGCGCTGTCGCTGACGGTCTCGGTAATGACGCCCCAGCGCGTGGTCGCGGCCTCGTCCTCATAGGGGGCGGCGTCGCGCATGTTGGGCGAAATGTCGGGCAGCGTCAGCCAGACGAACTGGCCCGCCGCATCCTCGGGGACGCGCACCGGCACCGGCAGCGGCCCGGTGCCCGGCGCGTCAAAGGGCGTGCCGTCGGGCATGATGCCGGCGACGGCGCGCAGCGCGATCATGCCCTGCTGCGCCTGATCGCGGTCCAGCACCAGTTCGCCGACGCCCCACGGATAGGGGGTGATCAGCCGCGTGCGGGCATTGACCAGATGTTCGTGATAGCGGTCGGCCTGTTGCAGATGCTGGGGCTGAAGAAAAAGCCCTTCCTTCCAGGCAACCTTGCTGAACCAGGACATGCGTCACTGACCCCCGTTGATACTCGTTGCGTTCGGGCCGCCCCGCAAAATACGCGGCTGCGGCAGCCTTGACGGTTGCCGCAGACTAACGGCCCCCCTTGCCAAGGGCCAGCCGGAATTGCCCATCAGAATTGCCAGCGGACCTGACCCGAGACGCCAACGCTGTCAAGCTGGTCGCCGAAACGCGCGTCGATGCGGGCGCCCGCGCTCAGCTGGCGACCGCGCGAGCGGGGACCAAGCACCTTGATCCAGTTCGCGCCCAGGCTGATTTCGCCATAGGAACCCAGGTTGTCCGACTTCAGCCGCTGCGGGGCAAAGCCCGCATCGCCATCGCGGCTGAAGACCGAGACGGTCGGATCGGCGAAGTCCTTGTACCAGGTCGCGGTCGCGAATGTGCTCAGCGCGGCGTTCTGGTTCGGCTGCACAAAGGTCTTGGCCACCGTCGCGCCGACAAAGCCGACCTTGCGGGTGCTGTCGTCGAAGGTCAGGCGATAATCGTCCGAGAAGGGGATCGAATCCGTCGACATCTTCGACCAGGCAAAGCCGACCGTCGGCACCACCGCCCAGCCATTGTCCAGCAGCATCCCATAGCTGAGCGAGCCGCTCAGCGTATAGCCGTCGCTGGAGAAGTCGTAATCGTCCAGCCCAAGCCCGAGATTGCCGCCGACGCCCTTGTTGCTGATGGTGAAATCCGTGCGCTCAAGCCGGTATTGCAGGTCGGCCTGCCAGGGGCCCTGGGTCGCGGTCACATAGGCGCCGATATAGCGCTGCTCGAAATCGGTCGAGGTGGTGCTGATCCGGTTGTTGGACAGCACCTGCGAGTTGTTGGCATCATAGCCATAGACCGGCTGGCTGGTATTGCCGCGGTTGATGCCGCCCAGCATGCCGAAGGCCATGTCCCAACCGCCGAAGCGGTCGTCGAAACAGGCCAGATCGGTGCCGACCTGCATGCCGTAATAGTTCGCCGTCACCTCGCTATCGACGACGCTAACGCCGTTGTCGGTCGCGCCGGTGGCCTTGGCGTGACCGCCGGTCACGCGGCCCCAGCTGCCGACGCCGCAGGGCTTTTCCTTGTCCTCATAGGCCAGCGCCGTCACATAGGGGCTGGTCGGGCGGTTGATGACCGAGCCGATCAGCGACTGGACCAGCGCCACGTTGCCGAAGATGGCGCCGATGGCGGCGTTGGTCTGCGCCACCAGCGAGACATCGCCATAATTCGGCGCGCGGTCGATCGAGTACGAGATCTGCGCCGAATATTCCGGCAGCGCGCCCGGGATGACGGTAAAGCCGTTGGCCGCGCTTTCGTCGACATCGATCAGCGTCAGCCGGTTGCCCGTGCCAAGAAGCACGGTCGGATCAAGGAAGTTCAGCTCCAGCCGATAGGTGCCGGTCGCAGCACCACCATCGACCACGATGCGGTCGGCAGTGGCGTTCAGGGTATCGACATCCAGATAATAGGTGCCGCTGCCGGCAAGGCCGCCGACGGTCAGCACATCGGTGCCGACATTGCCCTGCCCGGCGCCATTCGACAGCGAGACGACGTTGTTGTTGGTCATCTGGCCGCTGACGCTGGCCTGATCGCCGCGCGTCTCGACCCGGCCATTGTTCAACAGGGCGCCGACCAGCGCGCCGTTCAGGTTCAGCGTGTTGCCGGCGGTCACGACGGTCCGCCCGGCGTTGATCTCGCGCCCGGCACCGACGGTATAGTCGCTCTCCAGCCGGAAGTCGCCGCCGACGCGGAAGGTCTCGCCGGTCAGCAGCGTGCCGCCCTGATAGATCAGGCCGCCATTGATGAAACCGGAAAGATCGGCATAGCCCGAGGTCGTCAGCGTCCCGTTCAGCACGCCTGTCCGGGTCATCGCGATCCGGCCGGCATTCGCAACCGCGCCGTTCATCGTGCCGGCAAGGCTGAGGTTGCCGCCGCTCTGGTTGGTCAGCGTGGCGGTGGTCAGGCTGGTATTCGCGGCAATGTTCATCTGCCCGCCCGAGGCGTTGGTCACGCCGCCGCTGCCCCCGACCTCCAGATCGCCGGTCGTGGTCAGGCGGCCGCCCTGCTGGTTCACGACATTACCGTTGACCGAACCGGAAAGCCGGGCCACGCCGCCATTGGCAAGATCGCCACCGATCCTGCCCGAGAATCTGGCGATACCCGTATTGTTCACCGCACCCAAGATCGCGCCGCCGCCGGTCAGCGTGCCGGCGTTGTTCAGCGCGCCGGCCAGAGTGCCGGCAACCTCCAGCTCGCCGCCAGTGCCGTTCTCGGCGATATTCGCGACCGTCAGGGTCGTGCCCTCGCGAATGGTGGCAACGGCGGCGGTCGCGTTCGTGCTGCTGTTGGTAAAGCTCGTCGCGGCAAGATCGCCATCGGTGGTCAGGTGGCCGCCGGACAGGTTCACCAGATTGGTGACGGTGCCGCCGATGCTGGCGATGTTGCTGTTGCGCAGCGTGCCGTCGATGGTGCCAGTGCCGGTCAAAGCACCGGCATTGGCGACATTCCCGATGATCGTGCCACCGTTCAGCGCGGCGGTGCCGCTGTTGGCCAGATCCCCCTGCAACCTGCCCGCGACCGTCAGCAAGGCATTGTTCTGAACCGCCTGGCCCGAGATCAGCGTGCCTTGCCCGGTAATCGTGACATTGTTGTTGTTGACCACCCGGTCGATCGTCAGCCTGTCATCGACCGTGACGGTTCCGGCGTTGGTCAGCGTGCCGTTGACCGTCCCCGTCCCCGAGAAGGCCCCGGATGCCGCGTTCGTCACCGCCCCCGCGATGGTGCCTCCGGCCATGACCAGACGGTCATTGTTCAGCAGACGGGCACCGTCGTCCATGGTCAAGGTCGAGCCGGAATTGACGTTCATCAGCTCATTGTTGGTCAGGGCGCCGGCGCTCAGCGCGCCTTGCGTGTTCAGCGTGCCGCCATTGGTCAGCGCATCGACCCGGCCGCCGATGGTGGCGGTGCCGTTGTTGCTCAGCGTCCCGATGGTGCCCGCGCCGGTCAGCGTGGCTCCGACGACATTCGCCACATGATCGGTGTCAGAGCTGCTGGTCAGCGTCGCGGTCCCGGCATTGGTCAGCCCGGCGATGTTACCGGCGCTGGTCACGCTGCCGCCCGCCGCGTTGGTCAGGTTGTTGAGACTGCCGCCCGCGCCGATCACCGCATTGGCAGTGTTGTTCAGATCGCCCGCAAGCGCCCCGTTGATATTGACCTGACGGTTGTTCTGGATCACCTGATCCGCGCGCAGGGTTGTCCCCTGCGCGACATTCAGCGTGCCGGTATTGGTGATCTGCCCGGTCACGCGTCCGGCCAGCGTGGCGGTGCCGGCATTGGCCAGCGTGTTGTTGATCGTGCCGGTGCCGTTCAGCGTGCCGCGCGCGGCGTTGGTGACGGCGCCGGAAATCGTGCCGCCGGCCAGCGTCGTGGTGCCGCTGTTCGCGACCGCGCCGGTGACAGCGCCGCCCAGGATCGCGGTCCCGGCGTTGTTCAGTCCCGCCGCCAACGTGCCGTGGACATTCAGGGCGCCGCCGTTCTGCACCTCGGTCCCCGATTGCAGCGTGCTGCCGGTGGCCACGTTGACCTCGCCGTTCGCGGCGTTGCTCAGCCCCGCCACAGCAAGCGTCCCGGCCGAGGTCAGCGTGCCGGTATTGGTGACAAGGCCGGTGACGCGCCCGCCAAGTTCCGCGGTCCCCGCATTCTCCAGCGTATTGTTGATCGTTCCGTTGCCGCCCAGCCTGCCGTTGACGCCATTGGTGACCGGGCCGCCGATGCTGCCACCTGCAAGCGTCAGCGTGCCCGGTTGCAGCGCGGTGCCCGTATTGATGACCCGCCCGGCGACAGTACCGGCAATGGTTGCGCTGCCAGAGTTGGTCAGCGAGCCGCTGATCGAGCCCGTCCCCGCAAGCGTGGTGGTGCCGGTATTGTTCAGCGCCGCAACGACCTGCCCGGCGATGGCCAGCCCACCGCTGTTCGCGATGGTCTCACCGGATTGCAGGACACCGCCCGCGTTGACGGTATAGTCGCCGCTGTTTTCCATGCTGCCGACCTGCAACCGGCCCGCCAGCGTTCCGGTGCCGCTCGCGCCATTCGTGAGGCGGCCGCCCACGGTCCCGGTCATGCTCATCGTGCCGTGGTTGACCAGCGCGCCGGTCACCGTGCCGTTGCCGGTCAGGCTGCCGGCATTGGTCAGGCTGGAGACAAGCGTGCCGCCGATCGTCATCGCACCCCTTTGACCGTTGGTGACCGCGGTCGCCGTTACCCGGCCGCCGTTTTCGATCGTAAAGGTTGCGTTGTTCGTCAGTTGCGTGACGTTGGTCAGGTCTCCGGCCGGGGCGGTGGTCCCCGTGACAAGGAAGTTGCCGTTATTGACGATATTGTGGTTGGTCATGTCCAACCCGGCCGAAACCGTGACACTGCCGCCGGTCATGTTGGTCAGGCTGCCCTGAATCGACGCATCCTCGGTATAGTTCAGGGTGCCGTAGTTCGCCGTGTTGCCGATGATGTCGACATTGGTGACCGTGCCGCCGCGATTGCTGTAGGTTCCGGCCTGGATGGTCAGCGAACCGGGGCCCGTTCCATCGACCGTGCCGCGGTTGGAGAAGTCATTCGTGACGGTCAGCGTGACGTCCTGGCCCGCGACCGCATCCGAGGTCAGCGACAGGTTGTCGTTGTTGGTCAGGCTGCCGTTGATCGTGGATGAATTGATCACGTTCATGTCGCCGTCATTGGTGACACTGCCCGTGATATTGGCGCCCGACAGGACCAGCGTGCCCGTCGCATCGTTCCTCAGCTGGTTGGCACCGCTCAGCGTGACATCGCCGTTGACGTTCATCCGGCCCCGGTTTGCGATCACGCCGTCCGCACTGAGTTCGCTGCCGGCGGCGACCGTGACCGTGCCCGCGGTCTGGTTGGTCAGACTGCCCACCGACAGATCGCCCGTCGTATTCAGGATGCCCGAGTTGCTGACCGCGCCGGTGACATCGCCCCTGGCATTCATCAACCCGGCATTGGCGACGTCGCCATCGATCGTGCCGCCGGCCACGACCAGCGTTCCCGTATAGCCCCCCAGGGCATCGTTCAGAATATCGCCGCTCAGCGTGCCGGCAATCGTGGTGGTTCCGTAGTTCGTGACCCTTTGATTGGCCGTCAGGGTGTGATTGGCGTTGATCGTGGTGTTCCCCGACGCGCCGACATACATGCTTCCGACCTGAACGTTCCCGCTGGTGACGACCGACCCGCGATCCTCAAGCCGGCCGCCAATCGTCCCCTGGACGCTCATGACGCCGCGGTTCAGAACGTTGCCGGTAATGCTTGCATTGGCATTGGTCATATTGACCTGGGCACCCGCATCGTTCGCGATCCCGCTTGCCAGGGTGCCGGCAATATTGATCGTGTCCTGGTTCTGGACCACCTGATCCGAACTCAGCGTATCACCCGCGTTGACGGTCACCGTGCCGCTGTTGGTGATGGTGCCGGCGATCCTGCCGCTGCCGGTAACGGTGCCCGCATTGTCGACTGCGCCCTGCACGCGCCCGCCGTTCACCAGCCGCAGGGTGGCACCGGCTGCGTTGTTCACGTCCGCATCCAGGATCGCCTGTTCCGGCCCGGTGTCGCCGCCCACACGAATGACACCCGAGTTCGCGATCTGGTTATCGACCGTCAGCGTCTGGCCGGGACCGATAAAGACGCTCGCGCCGGCGCTGTTGGTCAGATCGGTCGCGCGGCCTCCGGTGCCGGTCGTCACCATCAGGTCGTTATTGGTGATCGCTCCGGTCACGGTGCCCGCCAGGTTGAAGGTCCCGCTATTGGTCACACCACCGTTGATGGTTCCGGACAGCGCAGTCAGAGCACCGCTGTTGGTCGTGACGCTCCCGTCGTGCGAACTTGTCAGCAGCAAGCTGCCGTTGTTGTCGATCTGCCCCTGCGTATCGCCGGAAAACCGGACCAGCCCACCGCGTTGAGGATTGGTGGGGTCGGGACTCGCCGGGCGGTTGATCACGATCTGGCCGACATTCGGGTCGACCTCGATATCCGAGTTGATCGTCAGGGACTGGCCCTGGGCGACAAGGAACGACAGGCCCGCCGTCGTCCCGCCGCGAAGCGTGCCGTTTTGCAGCGTGTATTGCCCGGAATCGACCCTCAGGCCGCCTGCCGAGATATTGCCGTTCAGCGTCAGCACGATCGCGGAATTGTCGGTGCTGGTCAGAATACCGACCGCATCCGCCGGCAGCGCGCCGTAACTTCCATCCGAGCTGTTGGTCCAGATGTCGCTGCCATTGTTCCAGGTGCCGCTTTGCGTTTCATAGCTCGTCCCACCCGGAGCGGCATTGTCCAGGTAATATTCCTGCGCCCGCGCCATGCCGCCGACAAAGGCCATCGGCGCGACCGAGATCAGTGCAGTTGTCAGGAGAAGGTGCGAGCGGCAGACCAGGCGCATCGAGTTCTGGAGAATAGGCAACATAAGCTGGTGTCTTCTTTTCGTTAAACGCAGCGGCGATATCGTTAAATCATTAGCTACCAGCGATACTTTGACGAATATCGCCAGCACAAGCAAATATGCGCGCAAACCGGGTGGAATCTGCATGAAATCAACTTTCACGCATCACCCCAGCGGGCGTCAGCCTTTCGCGTCGGGGCGCAGGCGGTCCATCTCGGCCATGAAGGCGCGGATCGCGGCCGAGGCGGGGATCTCGGGCACCACCAGCACCGGAACCGGGGCGCCGCCGCTCATCTTGCGTTCGGCCCAGTCCTGAAGCTGGGCGATGGACCAGCCGCGCAGGAACGGGTTGGCCGAAACGACCGCCGCGCCCATCACCCCCTCGACCGATTGCGCCGGATCGGCGCGCAGCGCCATGTCGGCGCACGCCGGGCCCAGGAAATGCGCCAGATAAAGCCGCCCCGCCGAAATCGCGTGGCCGCGCTGGCGCAGGTAGCCCTCGTTTTCCTGCGCAAGGTTGCGCACCATCTGGCGCGAGATGCCGGGGTCCAGCCGCAGTTCCAGAAGCTCGGCCTGCGACAGGCTGACCACCAGATCGGGGCGATAGCTGCGCATCATCCGCAGCCAGGTGCTGTCGATGAACTGCCCAAGGCCGGTGGCGGTCGAGCGCGGATTCCGCGCCGCCGCATTGCCGGCGCTTTCGATGCGGATGATATTGCCGATCAGCGATTCGATGGAATCCGAGGCCAGCGCCTCGGTCGCGGCGCCGAAATAGGGCATCGGGTCGACGGGCTTGCCGCCTTGCAGCAGCATGAAGGCCAGTTCCGGCTGCGCGCCCCCCGACGCCTGATCGGCCATCTGCCCGGTCTGGCCGATGACCGCGCCGCGGATGACCGTGGCGCCACCGGCGATGTCCGGGGCCAGCCGGGCAAGGC
>ERZ724503.992-NODE-992-length-12790-cov-4.056537_pt1 | contig 12790 bp, 16 predicted proteins | sample MGYA00376036_ERZ724503 | MGnify/ENA primary metagenome ERZ724503 (study PRJEB28724, sample SAMN07190885) | wastewater metagenome | isolation source: influent of sewage treatment plant in Hong Hong | place: Hong Kong | collected 2016-03-17 ...
TCGTCACCAACTGATCCACCCACAGCCACCAACGAAGGGCAACCCATGGCCACCACAACCCTCACCGCAGCGAACTTCGAGGCCACCGTCACCGGCAATCCCATCGTGCTGGTCGACTTCTGGGCGAGCTGGTGCGGACCCTGCCGGTCGTTTGCTCCCACCTTCGAGGCGGCGTCCACCAGGCACGACGGCGTCGTCTTCGGCAAGATCGACACCGAGGTCGAGCGCGAACTCGCCCAAGCCGCGGGCATCAGCTCCATTCCGACCCTGATGGCGTTCCGCGACGGCATCCTCGTGTTCCGCCAGCCCGGGGCCCTTCGCCCCGCAGACCTCGAGAACCTGATCGAGCAGGTCGAGGCGCTCGACATGGACGACGTCCGCGCCCAGATCGCCGCACAGCAGAGCGCCGGCGTCTGATGCCCGACGAGAGCCGCGAACCCGCCCGGTCGGAGCTGTTCGGCCCGCAGGGTCGAATCCCCACGATCGACGCGGTCGCGCTCGACCGGCAATCAGGCTTCACCGCCCTGCGCAAGGGGTGGCGGCTTCGCCACACGGTGGCGCTCGCGATCATCAGCCCACTGGCCTTCGCCGGCTACGCCGCAGCCCTGGGGGCGGGTTTCGCCCACCCCGTCTGGATCGTGCTGCTCGGCGCCATGTCGCTGGTGGCCGGTCTGATCGTGACCAGCTACCTGCCCATGCCGGGCAGCCGGCAAGCGGCAGCCTCGTCGTGCGGCCTGATGCCCGGCCTGATGGTGCCGGGCGTCGGCGTTCTGCTCGCTCAGGGCTCGGGCCTGCTCAGCGGCGTTTTCGCGCTGGCCATTCTCGGTCTCGGCCTGGTGCAGCGCCTGTCGGGAGCCTCCGCCTGCGGTTAGGTTCGTCGGTTGAGCTTGTCGGAACCACGGATCGGCTCAGGCCAGCGAGAGGAAAAGCTTCTCCAGCTGCGCGGTGTCCATGCCGGAGCCGTCGGGGCTCTCGGTCAGGCACTGGCGAAGACCGGTGGCGATCACGGCGAATCCGGCCCGGTCGAGCGCTTTGGAGACCGCCGCCAGTTGGGTGACGATGTCGGCGCAATGACGACCGTCCTCGATCATGCGAATGACTCCGCCGATCTGACCTTCGGCGCGGCGCAGCCGCTTGACCACCCCGGCCAGTTCGTCGGCGTCGAGCTGCATCGTGGCTACCCCCTCGGCATTGCGATCGAAGGAGATCATAGCCGTCGCCTTTCTCGATGCCCCGTTCGCGACTCTTCTGATACCCTAGGGGGTATCAGAAGGAGGGCCGATGACCACCCGAGCACCTGCGAAGACAGCCGCCGCGTCCGGCTCCGCGTCCGCCGGCCTCGACACGGTCAGCCTTCACCTCGACCCTGTTGAACTGGGCAGCGTGCTCGCCCGACTCAAGCGCGCGCAAGGCCAGATCGGCGGCGTCATTTCGATGATCGAGGGCGGTCGTGACTGTGCCGACATCGTTACCCAGATGGCGGCGGTCTCGAAGGCGCTTGACAAGGTGGGCTTCGCCTTGATCGCCGCGGGCCTGAAGCAGTGCCTCACCGAGCATCCGGACGGATCGGGCATGGACACCACGCAGCTCGAGAAGCTCTTCCTTTCGCTGGCCTGAACACCGACCCGCTCGACCGTTGGAGCTTGTCGAAACCGCGGTCTCGACAAGCTCGACCAACGGTTCAGTGGTGGCCCTTGATCACCATGCGCATGATCCGGCTGTTGAACGACAGAAACCTGGTGAACTGAAACGGCAGGCTCTGCCGCATCTTCAGGGTCTTGGCTGTGGGTAGGGGTGACTTCGACAGGTCGGCGATCGGGTCCGATGCGGGTGCGGCGGGTTGCGTCATGATCACTCCGGAATGAACTGCCAGCCCGGACGGGCCTTGGCCTTGTAGAGAAACAGGTAGTGGAGCATCAGCTTCACCCAGTGCCCGTGCAGGCCGAGCTCGCCGCGGGTCTCGCGTTCGTCGCGTCCGGTGCGGTAGCGCTGGTAGTCGGGCACCACCGGCAGCATCGTCATGGCGGCCGCCGAGCCCCGGGTGAGGCCGGCGCCGGCCGAGGCGACGCAGGCCGCACCCATCCGGGCCATCGAGGCGGTGTGGGCCTCGACGTCGGCACCGTGCTTGATCCGGTCGGCGATGGTCATCGCCACGGTCTTGCCCATCACGCCCGACGGCATGCCGGTGCGTGGTGGCGAGGGCGCGATCATCGTGCCGTTGGCGGTCTTGTGCGGACGCGAGATCTGGTGCGGCGGGGCGAAGGCGATGCCCACCGCCCACAGGTTGTCGTAGCCCGGTGCCGCGTAGGTGGTGGGCCAGTCCTCGGCGCGCCACTGCTCGTACGGCTTGGCGGTGTAGTCGGCGTCCACCTTCATGAAACCGCTGGGCGCGAACAGCTCGGCGGTGATGTCGGCACCGTCGGCGTCGAACGCCTTCAGCGGCACGCCACCGAAGGGCGGGATCAGCATGGCGAAGTCGAAGCCGATGGTGTGGGCGGCGCCGTCCAGGGTCTCGTAGTGGATCAGCCCGTCCTCGACCTTCGACACGTGCGCGCCGAGAATGGCCTCCACACCACGCTCACGGAACAGCGAGCCCGTCCACAGTTCGCTAGTGGTCTGGAAGCCCTGCTGGTCGAACACCATGCCGCCCACGCCGAAGTCGCCCAGCGAGGCTTCGTTGGTGAGGTAGACCACCCTGGCCAGGTCGCGGACGCCGGCTTCGCGCAGTTCGTGGTCGACGTTGAAGACGTACTCGAAGGCCGCCCCCTCACAGGTGCAGGTGCCGTGCCCCATGCCGACCACGAGGGTCTGCGGGGTGCCGGTCTTGAGCACCTCGATCACCTCGCGCAACCGGTGGTTGGCCTCGACGGCATGATCGGCGGTGCACACGCTCTCGGTGAACCCGCCCGGGCCCATCCCCTCGGTGGCCTCGAACCGCAGCCGCGGCCCGGTCGCGTTGATCAGGTAGTCGTAGCGCAGCCGTTCGGTGGTTCCGGACTTCTCCGGCGAGGTGTACTCGATGTCGACCCCGCCGCGCGGATCGTCGCGGTCACCCCGAGGGTGAAGTGCGACCGCCTTGGCCTGTTTGAACCCGATGCCCTGGCGGGCATACACCGGGGCCAGCGGGAAGACCACGTCCTTCTTGGCCATTTCACCGACGCCGACCCAGATGTTCGACGGAATCCAGTTCCACTGCGAGTTCGGCGAGACCACGGTGACGCCGTGTTCGCGGCCCAGCAATCGGCGCAGGTGCAGCGCCGCCGTATGGCCCGACACCCCCGCACCCAGAATGACGACCTCGGCCATCACTACCCCTCCCGCCGGCAACACCGCCTGCGATTCGAGCATACCCACGGGGGTACCCAGCCGCAGCCGATTCAGCGATCTGCGATCGATGTGCCAGTCATACCCCCAGGGGTATAAGCTGCAGCCATGAAAACAGTGATCATCGGTGGGGTCGCCGGCGGCATGTCCGCGGCGACACGGTTGCGGCGGCTCGACGAGAACGCACAGATCGTGGTGCTGGAGCGGTCCGGCCACGTGTCGTTCGCGAACTGTGGGCTGCCCTACTACATCGGTGACGTCATCACTGATCGCGACGCCCTGCTGCTGCAGACTCCGTCGAGCCTGAAGGCACGGTTCGGCATCGACGTGCGGGTCAACTCCGAGGCGCTCAGCATCGATCGCGGCGCCAAGTCCGTTGCGGTGCGCAACGTGGCGACCGGTGAGCAGTACAGCCTGAACTACGACTCCCTGATCCTGGCGCCGGGCGCCGCGCCGTTCGTGCCGCCTATTCCGGGCGTGGAGCGGGCGCTCACCCTGCGCAACATCGCCGACACCGACGAGATGGCCGCAGCGGTCGACGCTGCCCTGGCCCGGCCCGAGCCGACCGCGGTGATCATGGGCGGCGGCTTCATCGGCGTCGAACTGGCCGAGAACCTCACCGAACGCGGACTAAAGGTCACCATCGTCGAGCTCGCCGATCAACTGCTCGCCCCGCTGGACGTCGAGATGGCGGCGCTGGTCGAGAAGCACCTGGTCAAGCAGGGCGTCGGCGTCATCACCGGCGCGTCGGTCACCGAGGTGTGCGCCGACTCGGTCGCGCTGTCCACCGGGGTCGTGCTGTCGGCAGACCTCGTGGTCGCCGCGATCGGCGTCCGTCCCGAGACCGGTCTGGCCGAGGCCGCCGGACTCGAACTCGGTGAGCGCGGCGGCATTCTGGTCGACGACCACCAGCGCACATCCGACCCGTCCATCTTCGCCGTCGGCGACGCAGTGGTGAAGCGCGACGTGATCAGCGGCGCCGAGGCGCTGGTGCCGCTGGCCGGGCCTGCCAACCGGCACGGACGCCTGGTCGCCGACGTCATCGCCGGACGCACCGTCGCGGCCAAGCCGGTGCTGGGCACCGCGATCGTGGGAGCGTTCGGGCTGGCCGCCGCAGCGACCGGCTGGACGGAGAAGCGCGCGCGTGCCGCCGGTCGGAAGGTGCGGGTGATTCACACTCACCCGGCCAACCACGCGGGCTACTACCCGGGCGCCGAGGGCATGAGCCTGAAGCTGGTGATCGACGCCGAGACCGACGCCATTCTCGGCGCGCAGGGCGTCGGTGGCACCGGGGTCGACAAGCGCATCGACGTGATCGCCACCGCGATGCGCGGCGGGCTCACCGCCAGCGACCTGGCCGACCTCGAACTCGCCTACGCACCCCAGTTCGGCTCGGCCAAGGACCCCGTGAACATGCTCGGGTTCATCGCCGAGAACATGCGCGACGGCCTGAGCGAGACCGTGCAGTGGCACGAGGTCGAGAACGAGGTCGGCGAGGGCGTCCAGCTGATCGACGTGCGCACCCCCGCCGAGTACGCCCGCGGCACCGTGGACGGGGCCGTGAACATTCCCGTGGACGACCTGCGCGAACGCATCGGCGAGGTTGCGCAGGACGTCATCGTGCACTGCCAGGTCGGCCTGCGCGGCTACCTGGCGGCCCGCACGCTGGCCCAACACGGACGTCGGGTGCGCAACCTCGACGGCGGCTACCGCACCTGGGCGCGGATCTGAGCTTCTGAGCGCTTCGCCGGCCACTTGACGTCGGTCGACTTCCACAGCTCCGAGGCGGCCGACGCAGTGGCCACTGACCCGCAGACCGCGGCGTAGGCGGGTCAGTCGTCTGCGGGTCGGAGCTGCGGATCGTCCACCGCGAAGGTGCGGACGGGTCCGGGCCCGGTCTCGGCGGTCTCGAAGCGGACCGTGACCCGGCCCAGCCCGGCACCCCACACCCAACCCGGGCCGTGCTCGTCGTGCACCACGTCCATGCCCGGCCGGTAACCATCAGGGCGGCGGCGGGCCCACGCCAGCGACTCGGGCTGCTCGGTGGTGTCGGGCACAGCGTCGGGGTCGGCAACGACCTCGTCGACCTGCTCGGGTGCGTCGGTCTGCTCACCGAACAGCGCCTCCTGCGCCGATTCGGTCAACCCGGCCACGCCCACGCCCAGCAGCCGGACGCCGCGCAGCAACTCCACCTGGTCGAGCAACGCCCGCGCCACCAGGGTGATCACGGCCGCGTCGTCAGTAGCACCATCGAGGGTGCGCGATCGTGACAGCGTGGTGAAGTCGGGGTAGCGCGCCTTGAGCGTGATGGTGCGGGCGAACAGGTGCGCGGCCGACAACCGCCGGGCCACCGACGCCGCGTCACGGGCGATCACCGCGTGCAGCGCCTCGCGGTCGGTGACGTCGGTTTCGAAGGTGTCCTCCACCGAGATCGACTTGGTTTCGCGGTCGGGTTCCACCGGCCGGTCGTCGCGCGCGAACGCCAGCGCACCGATCCACTCCCCCTGCGACCGGCCCAGCTCACGCACCAGTTCCCGGCTCGACAGCCGCTGCAGGTCGGCGACGGTCGCCACCCCGAGTCGGGCCAGCTTCTCCATCGTCACCGGGCCGATACCGGGAATCGCGCGCGCGGGCAGCGGAGCGATCGTCTCGACCTCGGTGCCCGGGGCGACCAGCCGCACCCCGTCGGGCTTGGCCAACTCGCTGGCCACCTTCGCGATGAACTTGCTCGACCCGACCCCCACCGACGCGGTCAACCCACCGGTCGCCTCGGTGAGCCGAGCCCGCAACGTGGCCACTTCGGCCAGCACCGCCTCGGGCGCCAGCGAACGGTCACCGACGGCCAGGTCGACGAACGCCTCGTCGAGGCTGAGCGGTTCGACCAGCGGCGACAGTTCGCGCAGCAACCCCATCACGATGCCGCTCGCCTGCCGGTAGGCGCCGAAGCGTCCCGACAGAAAAGCCGCGTGCGGGCAGCGCCGCCGCGCTTCGTGCATCGGCATCGCCGACCGTACCCCGAACACCCGCGCCTCGTACGACGCGGTCGACACCACGCCCCGCTGCCCCACCCCACCGACGATCACCGGCTTGCCCCGCAGCGACGGCTTGTCGCGCTGCTCGACGGCGGCGAAGAAGGCGTCGAGGTCGAGGTGCAGCACCGATGCCTGCGCGCGCATCAGCCCTCGTCAACGGCCCTGCGGCGGTAGCGGACGAACGCGTAGCCGTCATGCCCGTCGCGGGCGATCTCGACCCACTCATCGGCGTCGACGGCGGGAAAGAACGCGTCGGCCTCGGGGCTCTGGTCGACCTCGCAGATGTCCAACTCCTGCGTCTGCGGCCAGGCCTCGCGATAGATCTGCGCGCCGCCGCCGATCCACACCGTGCGGCTGTGATCGGCCGCGGCCAAGGCCTCATCGACGCTGGTGACGAACCGCACCGTGGTGTTCTCGGGCAGTGCCTTTCGGCCGGCTTCGGACGCTCGCCACCTCGCGCCGGCCTCGGGGTCACGACTGATCACGATGGACGCGCGGCCCGGCAGCGGCCGTCCGATTGCTTCGAAGGTGGCGCGGCCCATGATCAGGGAGCAGCCGGTGGTGACCCGCTTGAAGCGCTGCCAGTCTTCGGGAATGTGCCAGGGCACGTCGCCCTGCCGGCCGATGGCGCCGTTGCGACCCACGGCCGCGATGGCCACCACGCTCATGGTCGCTCCTTCTCGAGTTCGTGCACGGCGTCGTGAATCGCCCGGTGCACACCCACGTCACGCAGCGGCCGAAAGTGGCCGCCGACCTCGAGGGTCACATTACGGGCTCCGGCGAGCTTGCTGCCTTCGGGAATCACTTGGTCGTGGGTGGGCAGCAGCGAGACGATGCGCGCGTTCACGTCACGCTGGGCCGACAGGTCGAGAATGGGCCGGCCGCGTGGCGAGAACACCCCCAGCGGTGAGCGGCGAAACACCGGCCAGGCCAACGACGAGCCGCCGAACGGCGTGCTCAGCGCCACCATGCCGCACACCCGGGCGCCGGCGTCAGGATCGAGCATCACCAGCTTGCCGATCAGCCCGCCCTTGGAATGAGCGACCAGCATGACCTCGGTGAGGCCACGCTCGGCCAGAAAGTCCGCAACGACCCGCGCGGAGGCGTCCAAGGGCGCACCGTTCGAGCCGAGGGCCGGCACGAAGTGCACCGGGTGGCCGTAGCCGTGCAGGGTTCTGGCCAGCGGTTCGAGGTACTGCCAGCGTTCCCAGATGCCGGGCAGCAGCACCAGGGGCGTGTGGTGGGCGGTGTCGGGGCCGGGTTCGGTGAAGGCGTCGGGGCTGCCGCCGGCCGTCAGCGCGTGCGCCCACCAGCCCACGCCGTAAGCCCAGTCGACCAGCCCCGCGAGGGCCTGCCGAATCATGCCGTGCCGATGCCGGCCAGTGCGAGCAACTCGTCAGCCAGCTCGCGAAAGCGGTCGTGCACCACCCCGTGCGAGGCGTCGGGAATGGTGATCACCGTGGCGTCGCGCACGTCGGCGGCCAGCCGTTCGCGCCACGGCTCGGGACTCACCCAGTCGTGCTCACCCCCGACGATCAGCAGCCGGGCCCTGGCGAGCGGCAGCCGTTCTTCGATCGGGTAGGCGATCACCTTCGAGGCGGTGTCGCTGATCCAGCGCAGGCCGGCTCGCCCGTACGACATGGCCGCAGCGATCGCGTTGCCGGTGGGTTCGTACACCGACGATTGCATGAAGCGCACCGCGACGTCGGTGAGCGACCGTTCGTCGGGCATCACCACCGGCCCCACCAGCATCGCCGCGCTCGAATAGCCGGGGTACTGGGCCAGAATCTCTGTGACCACCTGCGCCCCCATCGAATGACCGACCAGCAGCGGGTCGACCACCTGCAGCTCGTCCAGCGCGCGTTTGCACAGGTCGGCGAAGTCGACGATCGACAGCTTGCGCTTGGGCTTGGGCAGGTCGTGAAACCCGGGCAGGTCGAACAGCAGCACCCGTCCGTACGGGGCGAGCGCGTCGCTGAGCGGCACGAAGAACCGCGACGAGATGCCCAGGCCGTGCACAAGCGCGAACGTGGTGAGGTCGGGACGTTCGGCCTGCTCGGGGCGCATCGTCCAGAGTTCGTAGATGCGCACCCGGGCGTCGTCGTACTGGAACTCGTGCACGGTCATGCGCTCGAACGGCGACTTCTTGCGCGAGGCGATGAGCCGCTTCAGCGGGTCGACGATCGGCGAGCCGATCAAGCGCCGGCGCTTGTCGGGGAAGGGTTCGGTACGGGCCGGATCGTCGACCTCGGGGGTGCTGGTCACTGGCGACTAGACCGCGATCGGCGCCTTGATGCCGGGGTGCGGGTCGTAGTTCAGCACCTCGATGTCGGCCAGGGTGAACGCGTCGATGGCCGTCACGTCGGGGTTGAGCCGCAGGGTGGGCAACGGTCGGGGTTCGCGGCTCAGTTGTTGGTCGGCCTGGTCGAGATGGTTCAGGTACAGGTGGGCGTCGCCGAGGGTGTGCACGAAGTCGCCGACCTGCAAACCGGTGACCTGGGCCACCATGTGGGTGAGCAGCGCGTAACTGGCGATGTTGAAGGGCACGCCCAGAAAGATGTCGGCCGAGCGCTGGTAGAGCTGGCACGAGAGGCGTCCGTCGGCGACGTAGAACTGAAAGAACGCGTGGCAGGGCGGCAACGCCATGTCGTCCAGATCGGCGACGTTCCAGGCAGAGACGATGTGCCGGCGCGAGTTCGGGTTGGTACGAATGGCGTCGATCACCCGCGCCAGCTGGTCGATGTGCCGGCCGTCGGGAGCCGGCCACGAACGCCACTGGTAGCCGTAGATGGGCCCGAGGTCGCCGGCGGGGTCGGCCCACTCGTCCCAGATCGTGATGCCGTTGTCGTGCAGCCAGGCGACGTTGGTCTGGCCGCGAAGAAACCACAGCAGTTCTCCGAAGACGCTTCTGGTGTGCAGCTTCTTGGTGGTGACCAGGGGGAAGCCTTCGCGCAGGTCGAACCGCATCTGGTGGCCGAAGACGCTGCGGGTGCCGGTGCCGGTTCGATCGCCCTTCTCGACGCCGGTGTCGCGCACCAGCCGTAACAGGTCGAGGTATTGCTGCACCGCTAGCCCCTTTTCACCAGCCACTGCAGCATGGCCCGGACGGCCTTGCCGCGGTGACTGATCGCGTCCTTCTCGGCCGGTGAGAGCTCCGCGTTGGTGCGGGTGTTTCCTTCGGCCACGAAAATCGGATCGTACCCGAAGCCGTTGGCGCCGGCGGGGGTCGACACGAGGTGACCCTCCATCGTGGCGCGCAGCACATGCTCGGTGCCGTCGGGGGCGGCGTAGGCGACTGCGCACACGAACCGTGCGGTGCGATCGGCCGGCTCGGTGTCGGCGAGCTGGGCGATCAGCAGGTCGAGGTTCTGCTGGTCGGTGGCGCCCCTGCCGGCCCAGCGGGCGGAGCGCACGCCGGGCATGTTGTTGAGCAAGTCGACCTCGATACCTGAGTCGTCGGCCAGCGCCGGCTCGCCGGTGGCGTCACGGCAGGCGCGGGCCTTGAGCAGCGCGTTGCCCTCGAAGGTGCGTTCGGTTTCGGCGGGCTCTGGGTAGGTCGGCACGTCGGCGAGCCCGAGCACCGTCAGGTCGAGCTGCTGCTCGGCGACCAGCCGACGCAACTCGGCGAGCTTCTTGGCGTTGTTGGTGGCCAGCACGACTCTCACCGTGCGACCCCTGGCGCGAGTTGGGGACGGTTCCTAACTCGCGCCACCTGGTGCGGCACGTTCATCGGGCCAGGGCCTGCCGCTGCAGAGCCGTCAGGTCGGCGGTGCCCTTGACCCCCAGATCGAGCAGGGCGTCGAGCACCGCCCGGTCGAAGGGTTGACCCTCGGCGGTGCCCTGCACCTCGACGAATCGCCCATCGCCGGTGGTGACCACGTTGAGATCCACCTCGGCGGCTGAGTCCTCCACATAGGCGAGGTCGAGCAACGGGGTGCCCTCGACGATGCCCACCGAGACGGCCGCGACCGAGTTGATCAGCGGTTCGCCCTTCAGTGCGTCACGGCCGCGCAGCCAGTCGACGGCGTCGGCCAGCGCTACATAGGCGCCGGTGATCGCCGCGGTGCGGGTGCCGCCGTCGGCCTGCAGCACGTCACAGTCGAGCACGATCGTGTTCTCGCCCAGGGCCTTGTAGTCGATGACCGCGCGCAGCGATCGTCCGATCAGGCGCGAGATCTCGTGGGTGCGCCCTCCGACGCGGCCCTTGATCGACTCGCGGTCGCCGCGGGTGTGGGTGGCGCGGGGCAGCATGGCGTACTCGCTGGTCACCCAGCCCAACCCCGAGCCCTGCCGCCAGCGCGGCACGCCCTGAGTCACGGACGCCGCGATCAGCACCCGGGTGCGGCCGAACTCGACCAGCACCGACCCTTCGGCGTGATCGAGCCAGTTGCGGGTGATGGTCACCGGACGAAGCTGGTCGGCGGCCCTGCCGTCGACGCGGGTGTAAGTCATGGGGTCCATCCCATTGCCTGCACGCCAGTTAGTCAAAGCGGACGCCGCTGCTCAGCCGGCTTCGACCACCGGTTCGACGCGCACGGGAAAGTTCACCGAGTTGGCGATGAAGCACCACTCGTGGGCGTCGTCGTGCGCGGCCGTGGCGGGTTCGACCATGGCCGCCTCTGCGACCCGAACCCGGGGCCGCAGCACCGCCTCGCTGAACGCGCCGCCGTTGCCCTTGGTCACCATGGTGGCCGACGCCTCGTCGATGTAGTCGGTCACCACCACGCCGCGCACCACGCACGCGTGCAGGTATGACAGCAGATGGCACTGCGACAGCGCCGCCAGCAGCAGGTCTTCGGGGTTCCAGCGCTCGGGATCACCCCGAAACGGCTTGTCGGCCGACCCGAGCAGCAGCGGCTTGCCGGCCACCTCGACGCTCACCGCGCGGTCGTAGTCGCGGTAGCCGGACGTGCCCGTGCCCCGGTTGCCGGTCCAGGTGGCGGTGAGGACGTAGCGATGCTGATCGGTCATGGGGCCAGCGTGCCCTACCGCGCCGAGAGTGTGCATGACTTGGCACAGCCCCCGGTGCCGAATCGTCCAGCCGTCAGCGCGGTAGGGTCGGGACGTGAGCGACACCACCGGCCCGATCGGCATTTTCGACTCCGGTTTCGGTGGCCTCACGGTGGCCCGCTCGGTGGTCGACCAGATGCCCAACGAAGACATCGTGTACCTGGGCGACACAGCCCGCGCGCCGTACGGCACCAAGAGCCTGCCCGAGGTGCGCGAGTTCGCCCTCGAATGCCTCGACCGGTTGGTCGACCGCGACGTGAAAGCGCTGGTGATCGCCTGCAACTCGGCCTCGTCGGCGGTGCTGCGCGACGCCCGCGAGCGCTACTCGGTGCCGATCATCGACGTGATCATGCCCGCCGCCCGGCGAGCGGTTCGGGTGAGCCGCAACGGCCGCATCGGGGTGATCTGCACCACCGCCACAGCCCAGTCGCGCTCGTACGACGACGCTCTGGCTGCGGTGCCCGACGTGGAGTTGTTCACCTCTGCCTGCCCGTTGTTCGTCGACTTCGTCGAGGCGGGGGTGACCGGCGGCTCCGACCTCGAGGCCATCGCTCACGACTACCTCGAACCGTTACGGCTGGCCGGCATCGACACCCTGATTCTGGGCTGCACGCACTACCCGCTGCTGACCGGCGTGATCAACTACGTGCTCGGCGACTCGGTCACCCTGGTGAGTTCTGCCGACGAGTGCGCCAAGTCGACTTGGACGACGCTGAACGAGTTGGGCCTGCTGCATCACGCACCGCGCGTCGCCACCCGCGAATTCTTGACCACCGGCAATCCCGAGCGCTTTCAAGGCATCGGCAGCCGCCTGATGGGCGGCTTCGTGAGCGAGGTGGGGGCGGTCTGGTGACCGGCCGCACGGCTCGTTGGCCAGTCTCTGCCGCGGCGGTGGTGCTGGCGCCGACGCTGCTGGCCGGTTGCCAACCCGACCCGCAGGTCGGCGCGTCGTCGCCGGGGCCGGTGGCTTCACGGGTCGGCGCCTCGGCGACCGCGACGCCTCGTCCGACTGCTTCGTCGACGCCCTCGACCGGCGGCAAGACTCTCACCGGAACGGTGCGCTGGGTGCTCGATGGCGACACCTTCGACCTTCGTGACAAGGCCAAACAGAACCACCGGGTGCGCCTGCTCGGCATCGATGCACCCGAACTGGCCACCGACGACGCCAAGGCCCAGTGCGGAGCGGCAACGGCCAAGAAGGCGTTGGCCAAACTGTTGCCGGCCGGAACGTCGGTCACGGTGAGCTTCGACCCGCGCGCCGACAACCACGACCGGTTCGGACGCGACCTCGGCTACGTCCGCACCTCGAAGACGGGTGACGTGGCGTTGAGCCTGCTGCAGCGCGGCATCGTCGCGTCGTGGTCGCCGGCCAGCAGTCGTCCGCCGTCTCGGAAAGCGACCTACGACGCCGCGGAGGCGAAAGC
>ERZ724503.1001-NODE-1001-length-12744-cov-12.157853_pt1 | contig 12744 bp, 17 predicted proteins | sample MGYA00376036_ERZ724503 | MGnify/ENA primary metagenome ERZ724503 (study PRJEB28724, sample SAMN07190885) | wastewater metagenome | isolation source: influent of sewage treatment plant in Hong Hong | place: Hong Kong | collected 2016-03-17 ...
TGATACTTATGGACATGATGTTGGAGACAAAGTGCTTATTGAAATTTGTAAAATTATTAAAACACATATCAGGAATACTGATATTTTATTTAGAATTGGAGGGGAAGAATTTATTATTTTATATCCCAAAACAATTCTCAATGAAGCTTTTGTTTCTACCTCAAAATTAAAAGAGCTAATAAATCAAGAAAATATTATAGAAAACCACCAAATAACTGTAAGTATAGGTTTAACTCAGATTTTACAAAATGATGATGAAACTACTCTATTTAAAAGAATTGATGAATTTATGTATTTTTCTAAAAAAAATGGAAAGGATAAGATTACAACTAATTAATAATCTATTTTATATAAATAATTAAGTATTATATGCCCTAAATTAATTATTTAAGTATAAAAGGATTATTTATTTTGAAAAAGAAAAATCATATTAAAAAAATATCAAATTATGCAATGGTTGGGGGTTTAGGTTCTTTACTTGTAGTAGGTCTCGTTGGATGCGGTGATAATTCAAGTAACAAAGAGAGTCAAAATCAAGGACAAAATGATGCTTTTACAAATGCTAGTCAAAAAGAAGGTGCCTTTGTAGTTGTTGAAGAGAGTGCTGATGGAAAATATAAAATTGCAGATGAATTCCCAGCTTCTAAAACTACAATTGTTCTTAGAAAACCAGATGGTAGCGAAAAAATCTTAACTCAAGAAGAAATAGATGCTTTAGTAAAAGAAGAAGAGAAAAAAATAGATGCTGGAACTTCACCTCTTACAAATCCAAATGCAGAAGTAAGTAGTGGAGGAATGGGACTTGGAGGAGTTTTATTATCTTCAATTGCAGGAGCAATGATTGGTTCTTGGCTTGGAAATAAACTATTTAATAATCAAAACTTCCAAAACCAAAGACAAACTCAATATAAATCACCTCAAACATATAGTAAATCTCAAGGTTCATTTACAAAATCACCTGCATCAACTGGAACTACAGGTGGTGATAAAAAAAGTGGATTTTTTGGTGGAAATAATAATTCAAATACAAATTCTTCCTCTTCTACTTCAAAATCTTCTTCATTTTCATCTCCATCAACTTCAAGTGTTGGAGGTTGATTATGAAATTAGAAAAATTAAAACCCTTAAGTGATAAATATTTAGAATCAATAGGTTTTGTTTGGCATACAGATAGTGATAATTCATCTTATATAAGTGATGAAATAGTGGTAATCAGTGAAGATGAGGCAAACGCTTATTATGAAGCTACAAATGAACTATATGACATGTTTGCACAAGCTGGTCAATATGTAATCGATAATGATTTATTCCATGAATTAAATATACCTTTCAATCTTGTTGAAATCATCAAAGAATCATGGGAAAACGAGGTTCATTGGCATCTTTATTCAAGATTTGATTTAGCAGGTGGAATTGATGGGAAACCTATAAAATTAATAGAGTTCAATGCTGATACCCCTACTTCACTTTTTGAAACAGCAATCATTCAATGGGCAATGCTAAAAGCGAATAATTTAGATGAAGCTAGTCAATTTAATAATCTTTATGAGGCTTTAAAAGACAATTTTAAAAGAATCATAACTTTAGATTCTGATATTGAAAAATTTGAAGAGCATTACGCAGGTCTTGGTTGGAAGATACTATTTTCTTCAATTTCATCTTCAAGTGAAGATATAAATACAACAAAACTTTTACAACATATCGCTAGTGAAGCTGGATTTAATACAGATTTTGAATTTATTGAGAATGTTCAATTTAATGATGAAGGAATTTACAAAGATGATGAACTTTTTGAATTTTGGTTTAAACTAATCCCATGGGAAAATATAGCTATTGAAGAGAGTGAACTAGCTTTGATTTTAACTGAAATCATAACCAATCAAAAAGCTATAATTTTTAATCCTGCATATACTTTAATGTTTCAATCAAAAGGTTTTATGAAAGTTTTATGGGATTTATATCCAAATCATCCATTATTACTTGAAACTTCATTTGAGCCATTAGTTGGTAAAAAACAAGTTGAAAAAAGATGTTTTGGAAGAGAAGGAGCTAATGTTAAAATTATAAATTCAGACCAAAGTATAGATGAACAAACAAGTGGAGATTATGAAGGTCATAAAGCTATTTATCAAGAATATGTAGAATTTCCAAAAGACATAAGTGGAAACTCTTATCAAGCTGGTGTTTTTTATGCGTATGAAGCTTGTGGATTGGGATTTAGACGAGGTGGAAAAATCTTAAACAATATGTCTAAATTTGTAGGACATATTATTAAATAAATATTAAAAATGGTTTTTTAGGACAGGTTAAAAAAATGTCTGTGAAAAACCATTTTTATTTTATCAATATTTTGTATCCAAGAATCCTAAACTTTTAGCACTATTTCCTAAAAAATCTTCATGTTCGATATTTGCACCATTTTGTATTAAATACTTAATACTATTTTGTTTATTATATAAAATTGCATAAATTAAAGGAGTAGAATTTATATCATCTATTTCATCGATATTTAATCCAGAATTTTTAAGACATTTGATAACTTTTATATTATCTTTATAAACAGCATAATTCATAGCAGAAAGATTTGGAGATACTTCTGTTGAGATTTTTAATTCAACTAGCTTTTTGATAATATCTATCTTATTTTTATTAATCGCCCAATATAAAGCATTCCTACCTCTAAAATCTTTAGCATTTATATCTAAGATTTGTAATCTAAACATCTCTAATAACATTTCCCACTTATCTCCACTTACAAGTGAAGTAAATATATTCGCGACTATTTGCTGATTTAAGTTTTTATCTAAAAGATGATTTGTAGACATCCTAAGTCCTTTATATTAATGATAATCGTTATCATAATATAAGGAATCTTAACTAATGTTTAAATTATTTAGTTTAATTGAAGTTTTTCTTCTTTTTCTTGATTTTTTTGAACTTTGTTTTGTTTTGATTTTTTTGGTTGATAAAGCATATGATGCCAAAGTGCAAATCCACAAAATGCAACTCCTGCGACTACATGAACTTTTTTTGCAACAGAATTTTTCATAAACATCGAAGTTACAACAGTCGCACCAAGTGTTGCTGTCATTCCTATTTTTGCAGTTTCTTTTTGAAGTTCTAAATCAAATTTCATATCTATCTCTCCTTTTTTTTCTTTTTTCTATCGTTTTTACTGTCTTATTCAAAGTTTTTACTGTTAAAATTGCTGTTAATGCAGTAGCTAATGGTAATAAAAATGGCATATTAATCCTTTTGATAATAATTATCATAATTTTATCCAATAAATCTTAAATAAAACTAATAACTATTATCATAGTTATTTATTTATTAATATTTACGCCTTTTATAGAGTTAAGCAATAAGCCAATAGTTGTTCCATTATGTAAAACAGCTGTTACTATTGGAGAAAAAACACCAAATGTAGCACCAGCTAAAATACAAGAGTTTATTCCAACTGTTGCATTAAAATTATTATTTATTAAATTCATAGTTTTATTTGCATACTCTTTTGCCTCAACAACTGCCATAATATCATCTTTTAATAAGGATATATCAGCTGTTGCTTTTGCGATATCAGCTCCCCTACTCATTGAAATTCCAACGTGTGCTGAAATAAGTGCTGGTGCATCATTTATCCCATCTCCAACAAAAGCTACTTTTTTGCCTTCATTCATCAACTCTTTTACAATTTTTGCTTTATCTTGTGGTAAAAGTTCTGCTCTAACTTCTGTAATTCCTAACTCATCAGCTATTATTTTTGCTTTTTGTTTTGTATCACCTGTTAACATAATGATATTTTTAACACCAAGCTTTTTCAATTTAGAAATAGCCTCTTTTGAATTATGTCTTAATTCATCAGATAATTCTATTGTTCCTAAAAGTTTTTTATCGTACCCTACATAAAGTAAAGTTTTTCCTTTTTTAATAGAATTTTCAATTTTATCTTTATGAGATGAAAAATCGATTTTTTCATCATCTTCTAAAAAGTGTCTGCTCCCTACAATAACTGATTTACCATCAATCTCTGTTTTAACTCCATGAGCTACAATAAATTCAACTTCTTCATGGTGCATATGAACAAAACCTCTTTGCATAGCCGCTTTTACAACAGCTTCAGCAACAGGATGAAAGTAGTGTTCTTCTGTTGAAGCTGTAAGATTTAAAATCTCTTCTTCGCTCCAATTTTCATCATAAGATTCAACATTTACAACTTCAAGTTCTCCAGCTGTTAAAGTTCCTGTTTTATCGAATACAAAGGTATCTGCATTATTCAAAGCTTCAATTGATTTTGCACCTTTTATCATAATTCCATTGTGTCCAGCTTTTGAAATCGTAGATTTAAAAGCAACTGGAGTTGCAAGTTTTAAAGCACACGAATAATCAGCTTGTAATATTGAAGCAACTCTTTCAAAATCTTTTGCAAAGATATAAGAAACACCTGCTAAACCAAGAGTAACAGGAACAAGTTTATTTGCAAGTTTATTTGCTTTTAATTGAACTGACGATTTTTCATTCAAAGAGTTTTCTATATAATGTTTTATTCTTTGAGTTGCTGTATTTGCTCCAACATGTTCAGCCCAAATTCTAAATCTTCCTTCTTCAACAATTGTTCCAGAAATTACTCTATCTCCTCTATATTTTATAACAGGTTCAGCCTCTCCTGTCATAGAAACTTGATTTACACTTCCACTTCCATCAACAATATGCCCATCAACAGGAATAGTATTTCCTGCCCCAACAATTACGATATCTCCAACTTTTAAATCAGCACTTTTTACCAAAACTTCAGTAATTTTATCATCAGTTTTTATCTCAACCCATGCTTCTTCAACATTTGGTTTTGCTAACTCTTTTAGTAAATCATCACTTTTATGAACAGTTGTTTCTTCGATATATTCACCTAGTTCTAGCATAGTATTTGTAGAATTCGCAGCTAAATAATCCTTTCTATAAATAGAAATTGCAACTGCTGCACTTTCTAAAACCTTTGAAGTAAGCCCTTCTTTAAAAAGTTCTTTTGTTCCTTCAATTAATAAAGGTGTTGAAGCAGCTGTTGTGATACTAGCTTTTATTAAATCATTTTGTATAAATCTTTCACTTATTAAACCGCTACTTGCTCGTATAATTCCCAAAAGAGATGGTTCTTCATTCCCTACACAAGAGATACAAACAGCAGCAACTTCATTTTCACAAGATTTTAATAACTCTTCAATTGTAAGACTCGATAAAATCTCCTCTATTTTTGAACTTATATCACTTTGTATTTCAAAAACAATACTAAAAGCTTTTTTATTTATTCGTACACTTTTAACATCTTCTATTTTTTCAAGATAGTTTTTCAAAATATTTTCATCTATAAATTTTTCTTTCAATAAAAAATATTTATATCTCAATCTTGAAGCTGTTTGATGTACTTTTATAAATTTATTTTTCATCTTTTATTCTTGATGGCTCTGCATTTGAGCTTTTGCATCTTCATATCTCTCTTTTAACTCTTCAATTCCTGCACTAAAAAGTTCACTTCCTTTTCCAAATGCTTTAAAAATTGTTTCTTGTGCATTTTTATTTGTTAAAAGATATGTAACAGCAGCACCAAGTAATGCACCTTTTACAAAATCTGCATTAAAAAATCCATTCTGTGTATTTGCATTTGTTTGTTGTACTGAATTTTGTAAAGGATTTAAATTTGGATTAACATAAGGATTTTGATTTATATTAATTCCTGTTTTTAGACCTTTATCTCTACTATTTTCAATATTTATATCATATTGATTTGTTTGCATATTTTGCTGTTGATTTTGATTATTCATCACTTCCCTCTTCTATTTGGCAGTTTTCATTTGTCAAATACTTTTGTTCAAGTTTTTCTTCAATAACTTCGATTGCATAAATTCCCATCATTCCAATACTTGCAGCTGTTAGAGCTTTTAACAATCCACCTTTTTGACCTAAATAATTAGCAGTTGCTATAGCACTTCCTGTTGCAATTGCTCCTTGCGAAGTTCTTTTTATAGTATCTTTTATTGCATCTTTTTTTGTAATCTCTTTATTTTGAGCTTTTTTATAATTAATTGCTCCACTTATTACTGCACTTGCAATTGCTCCACTTATTACATGTCCTAAAACATTTCTAGGTGTTCCTGTATCAATAGCAATCTCTTTCATTCATTTTCCTTTTTTTCTATTTCACATTTTTCTTCTAAATTATCTTTTTTACAACAAATATTTTCTTTCAATTCTGAAATATTCTCTTTTGTTTTTTCAAATAATTTTGAACCTTTTTCTTTTAAATTATCTCTATTTTTAAAAGCAATAACAGCACCAGCTCCAACAGCTAATCCTAAAATAAATGGTAACGCCATTTTTTACTCCTCTTGATTATTATTTTTTGATACATAACTATTTAATAATGCAATTATTGCACCACCTAAAACAGCACCACTAACCATTGAAAGATTTAATTTTGAAAAGATTTTAGAAATAGAATTTTCATCTACATTTCCGCTCATAATATCATCCAATAAAACTTGATACTCACCTAGTTTTTGCATAATATTTTCTTGACTCACATTTGTTGTTTCATTATTATAAAAACTTAATACACAATTTCTAAAAGCTGGAAGATGGTTATTATACGAAGCAGCTTGAAGTCTAAATAAAACATCTTTAATATCTGGTTCAACTGCATAACTTAACAAATTATTGTACATTGCAATATTCGATATTTCTCCTGCAACTCCCATTTCACAACACTCAATAAATGTATTTGGAATTTCTATTTTTGAAGCCCAATTATTCAAAGGAACTTCCACATTATATTTTTGCATCAATTGTATTAACGCAGCATAATGAACTGCTTCAGCCTCTTTTATATTAACAAAAGGTTGAACTAATCCAAATTTTTCAATAATTTTTGTATAAGCTTCATAAGCTTTAAATTCATCATAAACAGCAATTCTTAGAATTTGTGAGACTATAGGAATTTGACTATTTTCATCTATTCTAGCACTTATTAAAAGTGCTTCATCTATATTTGTCTGCAATTAAACTACCTCCTTTGCAAGATCATTTATGAGTTGTGTTAACTCTTCAATATTTTGGTTTTTTACCAAATCTTCCCAAAGTTTTGGACTAAATATTTTAGGGTCATACATAATAGTAACAGAAGCAATAATCTTATTTATTTTAATATCAATTATTCCATCTATCCTATTTGGTAAATTTTCTATATCAGCTATTGTAATACTTCCGCCTGCTTCTTTTATTTTAGGATTAACCCTAACTCTCAATCTTCCAGGCGTATGAGCAATAATAGAAAAAAAACTAGCTATTTTTATAATATCTTGAGTATCTATCAAAATTCATCCTTTCTTAAGATAACATTTTTTCCTATTGAAAATTAATTTAAACTTATTATAAACTAATAATTATTATCAGATACTTATATTTCTTGGCACTTTTCGCAGAGTCCATAAATAGTCATAACATGTTCTTTTAAAATAAAGTTGTGTTTTTTTGCAACTAAAAGTTGTTGCTCTTCAATCAATTGATCAGCAAACTCAATAATAGCTCCACAAGAGTTACAAATAAGATGATCATGATGTTCAGACAAACTCAATTCATACCTAATTGATTGGTCTCCAACATTTAGTAAATTTACAAGTTTCATATCATGTAAAAATTTCATAGCTCTATAAACTGTCGCTATTCCAATTGAAACATTATAGGTCTCTTTTATTTTATTTGAAATCTCTTCTGCCGTTAAATGTTTTTCAGAGAAGTATAAAACTTTTAAAATATAATCTTTTTGAATAGAATTTTTTAATCCAATTTTTGAAACATTTCTTTTGAAATTTTTTAGGAATATATTAAATGCAATTTCTTGATTATTTTCCATTAATTAAAACCTTTTATTAAGATATAAACACTAATAAAAGATAGCATCAAGGCGTAAACTTTCCACAAATTGTTGTGTATTTTTATATTTTTTTCATGTAAAGATAGATTTTTCATAGAGTTTCCTTTTTTTAAAGTGAAAGATTAGCATTAAAACTCTTAAAGAATATTGATTGTAATTATCATTTTAAATCAAAATTAAGTAATTTATATCTATAATCAAAAAAATTTAAAAGGATTTTTATGTTAAATATCACACTTCTAACTTCTGTTGCAAAAAGTGCTTTTGTTGGTGCTGTTGCTACAAAGTTAGTTGATACTTTCATTTCTACAAAAATAAATACAAAAATTGAACAAAATAAATGGTTAAGAAATACAAAATTAGAACTATTCTCAAAATTAACAGAAGATATATTATTACTTGATAGTGAAGATTTTAATTCTCAAAGTAAAGAGATAAAAAGAAGTTGTGCTAGGGTTATTTTACTTGTAAATGATAAAAAATTGGAATTAAAAATTGAAGATTATCTAAATAGGCTAAATAAATTTGCTCAAAATAGTAAAATAGATAGAAATAATTTATCTTTATTGAATAAAGATATGATTTCATATCTTCAGAAAAATATTCGTTTATAAATTATTTTACCAATTTTTAAAATTGGTTTAATAAGGGTTTCTTGTAAAAGTGATATAATCGCCCTGCGAATATAACTCTTCAAAAATACAAGGAACCTAAATGGCTACAAAAGCAACCATCTATAAAGCTCTTTTAAATATAGCAAATATGGATACAAACTACTATAATGAGCATAACTTAACTCTTGCTTTACATCCTTCCGAAACAGAATTAAGACTTATGGCAAGAGTTATTGCCTTTATACTAAATGCAAACGATGATTTAGCCTTTTGTAAAGGAATATCTGAAGATGATGAGCCAGATTTATGGGAAAAAGATTTGGATGGAAGTATTAAATTATGGATTGATTTAGGACAACCTGATGAAAAACGAATTAAAAAAGCTTGTGGACGTTCAAATAGAGTTATTATTTATACCTATCAAGAAAATATGGCTGAACCTTGGTTCAAACAAATACAAAATAATATTAATCGATTTAAAAACTTATCCATTATTCATTTAAATATTGAAGAATCTATAGAAAATTTTGCTAAAAGAAGTATGGTTTTGCAATGCAATATTAGTGATGAAGAACTTACATTAATTAATGATAATGAAGATTTAATTATCACTCATAAAAAATGGAACTAAAGTAAGAAGAATTCTTACTTTAATCTATATCCAAGTCCTGAAATATTTACAATATAATCTTGTCCTATTTTTTTTCTCAAATCTCGAACTACACTTCTAATAGCACTTAAACTCATAGATGAAGCTCCCCAAACTTGGTACTCTATCTCTTCATATGAAAAAGTTTTATTTATATCGCTACACAAAAGTTTCATAAATAAACTCTCTTTTTTATTCAAATGTATCTTTTGTTCATTCAATATCATTTGATTTTTGTTTAAATCAAAAAATATATTTGGCTCTAATTCGACATTTTGAGGGTATTGCTCTATTTTTTTCAAATATGCTTCAAATGATTCTAAGAATTCGTCTTGGGTTATTGGTTTTATTAGATATCTATCTACTTTACTATGTATCGCCTTTATCAAGAAATCTGTATCTGAATAAGCCGATGCTATTATTATATATGATTTACATGCTCTTTTTTCAAGTTCATCAAGTAGCTCAAATCCACCCATATTTGGCATTTTTAAATCTGTCATTATAATATCTGGCAAATAATTCTCATATTTATCAAGTCCATCATAACCATCAATTGCAGTATAAACTTCTTTAAAAAAAAGTTTTAACATTGATGCTACATTTTCTCTAACAATTCTTTCATCTTCCACAAGTAAAATTGTTTTATTTTTTAACTTTTCAAATTGTTGCATTTTTTTCCTTATATATAATGACTTGTTTATTTTTTATTATAAATAAATATAAACAGTTTCTAATTTACAGATTGGTTATAAAATATACATACAAACTGTTTTTTCACATTTTTTTCCTCACTTTTTTAGTTTTAATACTTTTATGAAAAAAATAAATTTTTAGAAATAAAAGGAGATTATCATGGCATATATAGAACCATCTGAATTTGCTACAAAAATGGTAGATGCTGGAGAACAAAAGGTTTACATGTCTACAAAAGACACATTAATTAGAGCTTATATGGCTGGAGCTATTTTAGCTCTTGCAGCAGTTTTTGCGATTACTGTTTCAACACAAACAGGAAATCCTCTTCTTGGAGCTGTTTTATTTCCTGTTGGTTTCATTATGTTATATCTGATGAAGTTTGACCTTTTAACAGGTGTGTTTACTTTGGTTCCATTAGCTTGGCTTGATAAAAGACCAGGAGTTACAATTGGTCAAATATTAAGAAACTGGGGATTAGTTTGTCTTGGAAATTTTGGAGGGGCATTTACTGTTGCTGTTATGATGGCATTTGTTTTTACATATGGATTTAATACAGATGGTGGAGCAATTGCACAAAAAGTAGCAACAATTGGAGAATCAAGAACAGTTGGTTATGCTTCTTATGGTTTAGATGGATGGATTACGGTATTTATAAGAGGAATGTTGTGTAACTGGATGGTTTCTATGGGTGTTGTTGGAGCTATGATTTCAACTTCAGTTTCAGGTAAATGGCTTGCTATGTGGATGCCTATTATGCTGTTCTTTTACATGGGATTCGAACACTCAATTGTTAATATGTTTTTATTCCCTTTTTCTTTAATTATGGGTGGAAATTTTACAATTGCTGATTATTTATTATGGAATGAATTACCTGTTGCTTTAGGTAACTTAGTAGGTGGATTGGTATTTGTTGGTTTAATGATTTATTATACTCATGTTAAAACAGGTTCAAAAAGAACATTAAGTAAGTAAACGCTTTTTACTAACGTTATAGATTTATTCTATAGCGTTATAGTAAATTATAAAGGGATGAAATTTATGGATAATCAGTTAAAAGTATCAATAGGTCACTACACACATGAAGGTAGAAAAAAGATAAATCAAGACTTCCACGATATATTAATTCCAAATGAACCTCAATTAACAAATAAAGGTATTGCAATTGCAATTGCTGATGGTATTAGTAGTAGTGAAGTAAGTCAAGAAGCTAGTAAAATTTCTGTTATTAGTTTTTTAGAAGACTATTTTTCTACAAGTGAATCATGGAGTGTGAAAAAATCCGCTAGAACAGTTTTAGCAGCTACAAATTCATGGTTATACTCACAAAATAGACAAGATAAATATCATCTAGATTTAAATAAAGGATATGTTTGTACTTTTAGTGCCATGGTTATCAAATCAACCACTGCACATATTTTTCATATGGGTGATACTAGGATTTATAGATTAAGAAATGAAAATCTTGAACTTTTAACACAAGATCATAGAGTTTGGATTTCAAAAGAGAAAAGTTATCTTAGTCGTGCTATTGGAATGGATTCAAATTTAAACGTGGATTATGAAACAGCCGATGTTGAAATTAACGATATTTTTTTCTTAATGACAGATGGAATTTATGAATTTGTTTCAAATGAAGCTATTATTAAAATAACTACTGAAAATATAGATAATTTAGACCTTGCTGCAAAAATAATTTCAGATTTAGCTTTAGAAAATCAAAGTGATGATAATTTAACTATTCAGATTTTAAAAGTAGATAATCTTCCATTAAAAAATGTAGATGAAATACAAAAACAACTTTATAAAAGAAAATTACCCCCTATTTTAGAAGCTAGAATGATTTTTGATGGATATGAGATAATCCGAGAAATAAGCCATAGTAGCAGAAGTCACATATATCTAGCAAAAGATTTACAAACAGAAATTTTAGTTGCTTTAAAAATTCCATCAATTGATTTAAAAGACAATGCTGCATATCTTGAAAGATTTACTCTTGAAGAGTGGATTGCAAGAAGAATAAATAGTGAAAATGTTGTAAAAGCTTATCTTCCTTCTAAAAATAGCGATTATTTATACAATATTACAGAATATATTCAAGGTCAAACTCTAAATCAATGGATGATAGACAATCCAAATCCTAAAATTGAGACAGTAAGAGATATTGCTCAACAAATAGCAAAAGGATTAACTGCTTTTCATAAGTTAGAGATGATACATCAAGATTTAAGACCCCATAATATTATGATTGACTCAAATAATTGTGTAAAAATCATCGATTTTGGGGCAACAAGAGTTGAGGGTTTAATAGAATCAAATATAAATTTAGAACAAGAAAATCTTCAAGGAACAGCTCTTTACTCTGCTCCTGAATATTTTTTACAAGAAATAGGAACTTCAAAAAGCGACCTATTTTCATTGGCTGTTATTGTTTATCAGATGTTATCAAAAGAGCTTCCGTATGGAGTTCAAGTCGCAAGATGTAAAAATAAAACAGCTCAAAATAAATTGGTTTATCAATCTTTGTATCCAAAGTTTCCTATATGGATTGATGAGACATTAAAAAAAGCTCTTCAAATTAATCCTGCAAATAGATATGAACAACTATCAGAGTTTATTTATGATTTACATCATCCAAATAAAAAATATTTGAATAAAAAAAGAGCACCTATAATAGAAAAAAATCCTGTTGTTTTTTGGCAAGGGGTTAGTTTTGTACTAAGTATTATAATAATTTATTTACTAATAAAATAAATAATGCCAAGAAAACGCTTATGTGTCTTTTGAAATTCATTGTCGCAAATATATGAAAATATTTATCTAAAATAATGTTAACACTTAAATTTCAATTACTTGATTTAAAA
>ERZ724503.1002-NODE-1002-length-12744-cov-4.095910_pt1 | contig 12744 bp, 5 predicted proteins | sample MGYA00376036_ERZ724503 | MGnify/ENA primary metagenome ERZ724503 (study PRJEB28724, sample SAMN07190885) | wastewater metagenome | isolation source: influent of sewage treatment plant in Hong Hong | place: Hong Kong | collected 2016-03-17 ...
TGTCCATGTCGCAGAACGTAGTGGCCATCGCCAGGCTCGTGCAGAACCCGTATGACCTGACCGTGGACATCGTCAGCAACAGCGAGGTCGGCCAGGTTGGCGGCGTTGTGACCAAAGACCCCGACCAACCGACCTACGGCCACGGCCAGGTGGTGACCTTGCAGGCCGCGCCCGCCAACGGCTGGGTCTTCGACGGCTGGGGCGGCGACCTGACCGGCACGGAACTGACGACCACGGTGGAGATGGTTAGCGACAAGAGCATCACCGCCGAGTTCACCCAGCAACACTATACCGTCACGGCCACCGCCCAGGGCGCCGGCCACGTCAATGTGACCCCGGTCAAGGAGTACTACCTCTACGGCGACATCGTCACCCTGACGCCCGTGCCCGACTCCGGCATGGAGTTCGTCATCTGGACCGGCGACATCAGCAACGATGTCGCCCCGGCCGTCGTCGTCATGGAGGGTAACCTCACAGTCGAGGCCGTCTTCGGCATCGACACAACGCCCATCGAGATCAGCAACCCTGATGTGGAAGTCCTGCCCGGCGGCACAACCGCCCGCGTCACCTGGACGACGGACGTGCCCGGCACCAGCCAGGTTGACTATGGCGAGGATGTCGATTACCTCGGCGGCACAGTGACCAAGGATGCCCTGGTAACCGCACACGAAGTGATCCTGACCGGCCTGTCGCCGGAGACGTTCTACCACTACAAGCTAACGTCGGTTGACGGCTTCGGTCACCTCGTCGAGTCAGACGACCTGTCCTTCTCCACCAGCGCCTCGTCGGGCATCTTCTCCGACGACTTCGCCGCCTGCGAGGTGGACAGCCGCTGGACGTGGGTCAACCCGCTGGACGAGGATAACGTCCAATTGTCGCTGCGCGGCGACCAGATCGCCATCACGGTGCCCGGCGGTGACGCCACGGCCCCGGCGCACAACGTCTGGACAACCGGTATCGACGCCCCGCGCCTGATGCAACCATCGAACGACACCGACTTCACCGTCGAGGCTAAGTTCGACTCCGCCATCGAGGGCTTCCTGGCCATGCAGGGCATCCTCATCCAGCAGGACGAAGATACCTTCCTGCGGTTTGAGTTCCATGCGCGCCAGGCTAACGAAATCAACGTCTACGCCGTCACCATTGACGGCGACCAGGCCAAGCCGCGCAAGACGACTGTGGTTCCCATCGCCGATAGCAGTGCCTCCGTGCCGATGTACATGCGTATCGTTCGCACCGGCGCGAAGTGGGAACAATGGTACAAGATGGGTCAGGCGGGCGAATGGGTCAAGAGCGTCGATTTTGAGTTCGCCGTAGAGGTGAATCAGGTCGGCGTCTACGCCGGCAATACCCGCTTCAAGGGCAATCTGCCCACCCATACGGCCGTGGTTGACTACTTCTTTAACACTGCCTCACCCATCACCGCTGAGGACAGCCGTTACACGATCAACGTTGACATCACCGGCTCGGGCGCGGTGACGCGCAACCCGAACCAAGGCTACTACTGTGGCCAGCAGGTTACGCTGCGGGCGGTGCCGGCCGCCGGCTGGATCTTCCGCGGCTGGACAGGCGACGCCACCGGCTCCAACCCCGTGCGCACGGTGACTGTGGCCGGAGATATCAACCTGACGGCCGAGTTCGTGGCCAGCAGCGAAGGCTACAAGCTGGTTGTGCCAGTTATCTTGAGATAGACGATTGTCCATGATGGGGTGGCCGGCTGCCGGCCGCCCCATCATGGCCTCGTCGAGTGCCAGGAGTGCGCCGTGGAGGGCACTCCCATTCTTCATTCTTGGCGATGTTAGCCACAACGGAGAGTACTTCATGAACAGACAGGCAAGAGGGCTTTGGCTTCTGGCTCTGCTGCTGGTGGTCGTTCTAACGACCAGCGGCGTCGGGGCCTGGGCCGATGCTGCCAACGCGGTCACTCCGGTCACGGCCCCCAGCGACGACGAGAGCGCCATGCCGCCCCTGGAAGGCGGCGCGCCCAGGCAACCAGATGGCCTCGTCACGACGCCATCCGGCGCGGCCGGCCATCTCGGCCTCGACTTTCAAGATTCACCCAACGCGCCCGTGATCAACGTCTGGTATGGCGCGACACAGGCGGCCGGCCTGCGCGGCGATCCCCAGAAGTGGGTCAACATCCTTGGCAACGTCAGCAGCGCCGTGCCCATCACCAGCCTGACCTACACCCTCAACGGCGGCCCGCCGCAGAACCTCTCTCGCGGGCCAGACAACCTACGCCTGGCCCAGGCCGGCGACTTCAACATCGAGCTGGACTACACCGACCTCCTGATGGGCAGTAACCAGGTGGTCATTACCGCTCTCGACAGCGCCCTGACGTCCAGCCAGGCCGTCGTCACCGTCAACTACAGCGCCGGCCCGACCTGGACGCCACCCCAGAACATCACCGTCAACTGGGGCGCGGCGACCAAAGTGACCGACGTCGCCCAGGTGGTGGACGGACAGTGGACCATCGACAACGGCGCGGCCCGGCCGACGGTTCTGGACTTCGACCGCCTGTTGGCCATCGGCGACCTGTCCTGGCGTGACTACACTGTCACCGTGCCCATCACCATCCTGGCCGTTGACCCCAGCGGCTACACCGGCCCCAGCAACGGGCCGGGCGTCGGCGTCATGGTACGCTGGCAGGGCCACTACTGGGCCGAGAACGACACCCAACCGCGCACCGGCTGGCGGCGTCTCGGCGCGCTCGCCTGGTACCGCTGGAAGGGCGGCGCGACGCCCAGCGAGGGCCTGCAACTGGTGGGCCATCGCGGCAACCTTCTGGGTGAAAGCGCTCGCACTCTCAGCCTGAACACCCCCTACATCTTCAAAGTCAGTATCACCTCGAGCGCCAACTCCGCCAAGCCAGCCACCTACCGCTTCAAGGTCTGGGAGGCCAGCCAGGCCGAGCCGGCCACCTGGGATTTTGAGCAACAGGGCAACAACGGCGAGCCGAAGAGCGGCGCCATCCTCCTGGTGGCCCACCACGTGGACGCCCGCTTCGGCAACGTGACCGTCAACCTCGCCAGCGTGCAGCCCAAGCCGACGCTGACCGTCAACGCGACCGGCACCGGCACGGGCACAATCGACGTGTCGCCCCAGAAGCAGAGCTATCGCTTTGGCGAAGACGTCAGCCTGACCGTGACACCGGCCGCCGGCTCCACCTTCCAGGGCTGGCTGGGCGATCTCAGCGGTAACGCCAACCCCGCGGCACTGGAGATATTCGGCGACACGACGGCGGCCGCGCTGCTGATCAATCCCAACGTCCAAACGCCCATCTCCGACGACTTCAGCGGCTGTCAGCTGAACCCGCAGTTGTGGGCCTTCGTGAATCCTCTGGGCGACGCCGAGCTATCTATGACCGGTTCGCAGGTGCAGATCAGCATTCCGGCCGGGACGGGGCACGACATCTGGACCGGCGGCTCCAACGCGCCGCGCGTCATGCAGTTCGCCAAGAACGAAGACTTCGAGTTGGACGTCAAGTTCGAATCGGTCTTCGGCCAGAAAAACCAGGCCCAGGGCATCCTCATCGAGGCCGACGCGCAGAACTTCCTGCGCTACAACTTCCTCCACGACGGCGACAGCTATCGCTTGCAGGCTTTCACCTTCACGGCCGGCGCGCCCACAACGCGGATCAATGACCTGACGCTTACGATCACGCCCCCCATGTATCTGCGCGTCAAGCGCATCGGCAGCGTCTGGAACCTGTACTACTCCACCAACGGCACGACCTGGGCCTTCGCCGCCGGCTTCCAACACGACATGGTGGTCAGCGCCTACGGGCCGTACATCGCCAACTCCAGCAAGGACCCGGCCACCGTTGGCCTGATCGACTACTTCTTCAATAGCAAAAGCCCCATCGTCCCGGAAGACAACGACCGCAAGCTCACCGTCGCCATCGACCCTGTTGGGGCCGGCTCTGTGGCCCGCAACCCGGTCAAGGAAAACTACGCCTGCGACGAGCCGGTCACACTGACGCCCGTGCCCAACACCGGCTTCAAGTTCGACCACTGGAGCGGCGACCTGACCGGCACGGCCAACCCCGGCGCGCTGGTCATGAATGCCACCAAGAACGTCACGGCCCACTTCGTCACCGACGTGCAGTACACCCTGACCGTCAGCGCCAACGGCGCGGGCGCGGTGGCCAAGTCGCCCGACAAGCCCGCCTATAGCGCCGGCGAGTCGGTGACATTGACCGCTACCCCGGCCGTGGGCAACCTCTTCACCGGCTGGAGCGGTGACGCCACCGGCACAACCAACCCGCTGACGGTTGTCGTCAACGGCAACATGACCATCGCCGGCAACTTCGCCGCCGCCCCGGCGCGCACGTTGACCATTACCGTCAACGGCCCCGGCGGCGTGACCAAGAACCCCGACAAGGCGACCTATTTCCACGGCGAGACCGTCACCCTGACGGCCGTTCCTGGGGCCGGGGCCAGCTTTATCGGCTGGGGTGGGGCGCTGACAGGCACACTCCTCCAGCAATCCTTGGTCATGGATGGCGACAAGACCGTCACGGCGACCTTCGCCGAGCACGACGTGTCGATCGAGACCGTTCGACAACGTCTTTACCCTGACCCTCTCGCCCAACGCCAACGGCACTATCGCCGCCGTGCCGGCCAAACCGGCCTATTACGCCGGCGAGCAGGTCACCCTGACAGCCACGCCCAATTCCGGCTTCCGGTTCGTTGCCTGGGGCGGCGACCTGAGCGGCAGCGCCAACCCGGCCACGCTGGTCATGACCAAAAACTCGACCGTCACGGCCACCTTCGTCGCCGACGCCAACTACACCGTCACCGTGACCACTGTCGGCAGCGGTGTCGTCGTCAAGACACCCGACAAACCCACTTACGGCTCCGGCGAGCAGCTGACGCTGACTGCCTTCCCTGGGGCGGGGGCCGAGTTTGTCGGCTGGAGCGGCGACGTGACCGGCAACGAGAATCCCAAGACCATCACCGTGAACGGCAACATGGCCATCACGGCCACCTTTGCCGCCGCGGGTGTCTATAGCCTGACCATCGTGCCGCCGACCAATGGCACAATCGAGGTGAACCCCGTGCGCACCCTCTACGCGCCCGGCGAGCAGGTGACCCTGACAGCCCAGCCGGCTCTGGGCTACATCTTCTCCGCCTGGGGCAACGACGCCACCGGGATAACAAACCCCCTCGTGCTGACGATGGACGGCAACAAGGTCGTCTCGGCCGTGTTCGAGGTAGCCCCGATTTACAACGTTGCCGTTGCCGTTGCGCCCGGCGAGGATAGCCTGCCGCATGGCACGGTTGCCGTCGACCCGGAGGGCACACAATTCACCGCCGGCACACAGATCACCCTGACGGCGACGGCCGACACCGGCTACGCCTTCGCCGGCTGGACGGGCGATCTCGTCAGCAATAAGAACCCCTACGTCCTGACCGTCAATAGCGACAAATCCATCTTCGCCAACTTCACCGACGCGCAGGGCGTTGTCTCCGATGACTTCGACGGCTGCGGCGCACTGAACAGCGACCTGTGGACGTGGGTCGATCCGTTGGGCCAGGCCGAGTACGAGTTGACCGGCTCCCAACTCAAGATCACCGTGCCGCCGGAGGTCAACTACGAGATCTGGAAGACCGGCAACAACAGCGCGCGGATGATGCAGTCCATCGCCAACACCAACTTCGCCCTGGTTGTGAAGATCGACTCACCCGTGACCGAAACCTACCAGACGCAGGGTGTGCTAATCGAAGCATCGCCCACGAACTTCATCCGCGCCGACTTTCTCTATGACGGCACACAGGAGACGCCGGGCGTGCAGTTCTTCGTCGGCACAGTGAACAACGGCCAGGGGCGCGTGCGCATACAAGTGCCTGTTGTCGATCCGCAGGATGAGATATACATGCTCATCCGCCGCACCGGCGATGCGTGGAAGTTCTACTATAGTTCCATTCGTACCGGCCCGTGGACGGGCGTGGGCGGGTTCAACTACGGTCTGCCCGTCCAGTCCGTTGGCGTCTTCGTGGCCAGCACCGCCCCGCGCAACACACCCCAGCCCGGCCATACAGCGCTGTTCGACTTCTTCTTTAACGAGACCGCGCCCATCACGCCGGAGGACGCCAACGCGCCCGCCATCACCGTGACCAAGGTGGGCCAAGGCACGGTCACCGCCACCCCCGCCGGCCCAACGTATACCTGCGGCCAGCGCGTACAGCTGCGGGCCGCGGCGGCCACGGGTTGGCGCTTCCAGAACTGGAGCGTTGACCTGAACGGCGTCAACCCTATCCAGACGCTGGTGGTCAACCGGCGACACAACGTCACGGCGACCTTCATCCAGCCGACCAGCTTCGACATCTTCCTGCCAATGGCCATCCGCTAGTCCGCCACGCGGCGGCCGCCCCCTATCAGCCTGGGGGCGGCCGCCTTCACTTAAGAGCCGTCGTAAGCCGGCATGACTATCCTTTATCGTAGATAGAGCCGGGCCAGTTTGCCCGACGAGGCCTTGTCTACCTGACAATGGCCGCCAATTGTTATCAATAGACCGGCTGACGCGACAAATGTTGTATCGGAGCCATACTCGTCCACCGAAGCGCTTTCGGAGACGCCCCCTTAACGGTAGCAGCGCACCTCAGCCGGCTCGTACTGGATTTCGCCCGCCCTGCGGCGCACACCGCAGTGACAAGGTCACAATGGATTGGATGCGCGAAAAGCGCCTGCTCTCAGTCGCATAAGGCTGCACTGCCATAAGCCTGGCTTGTGGCTTGTGAGCAACAAGCTGTCTCAGAACGTATCACAGATCACCTGCATGAGGGTACAATGTTTAGGAGCAAAACACACCATCTCGTTCTCATTCTGGCGCTGGGGATTGTGGGCGGATTCCTGATGATCCTGCCCGCGCCGGCCAAGGCTGGCATCTTCAATGCCAGCAGCCAGGTCACCTACAAGGAGTATAGGGTCAACCATAGCCAGTTCACCGGCGGCTGCAACGATGACGGCACGCCGACAAACCCCTCCGGCACGTGGTACGTCGAACCTTGGACACTTGACAAGTGCCCCAAGACGCTGGCGTTCCAACTGCCCGATGACTTCAGCAACGCGCTCAAGGTCGAGCTTTACCTGGACCTGTGGCGCGCCTACGCGCCGGGTAGCCTCCAATTCCGGCTGAACAACGGCTCAACGGTCTATACCTCCCCCGTTGGCAACGACTGGAGCCGTTCACCGTGGATCCCGGAGGTCAATAAGGCCGATCTACAGACCGGCACAAACACGATCACCTTCTGGGCCGCACGGCCGACCCACATTCACGACATCAGCATTCGCATCTACCACAACGCCGAGAACCCCCTGTTGCCCGGCCCGGGCAGCGACGTGGAACCACCCACCGGACAGATCACCGGCATCGCCGACGACAACGGCGCGGTGTCCCCCGACGCGGGCGGCACGTTGACCGTCAATAATGACAAGCTGACGCTGACCGCCGACGTTTCCGCCGACACGCTCTACGTCGAGTTCCACGCCTGGTATGAGGGCTACGACGAAGACAACGACGGCGTTTTCCGCGACTGGCACAACCTGGGCCGCAATAACTGGTGGCCCGGCGGCAAGGAGGAGAAGCAGACCGGCGGCACGATCAACCACATCGGCACGGCCAAGCCGAAGAATGGCGTCGCCACCGTGACCTGGAACATCGGCCACATCACCAACCAGCCGGTGATCAAGTTCAAGCTGCGCGTCGTCGACGCCGCCGGTAACGTGCGCGAGGGCGCGGGCGGCATCTCGGCCGATTTCAAGCTGATGCGCAATGTGCCCGTGACCGCCTTCACCATCCACACCTTCACCGACTACGGTCTGCACATGGATGGCAAGCGCCCCGACGCGGTCAGCTATGACTTCTCGCTGCCCGATACCGTGGCCTCCTACTTCACCACCGCCACCCTGGTCGGCGCGTACTGGCGCAATCCGAACTTCTCGATCAATGGCAGCCCTGCCGCCACCGTTGGCGCGCCGGACTGGGACTTGGGTATCAAGCCATTCAACAAGAACTTCCTTGTGCCCGGTCTGAACCGGATCACCTTCCTGTATGTCAACGGATCGGGGCACTTCGTCGAATACCCTGGCCCCATGTTCATCCTGCGGCGCACCACCGCCACGACGGCCGACACCACAGCGCCCATCGTCAGCGGCCAGCTGCCCGCGCCCAACGCCACCAACGTCGATATCAAGTCGGCCATCGTCGCCCGGCTGGGCGATACCCAGTTCGGCGTCGATTGGACAAGGGTTAAGGTCTTCATCAATGGCGAAGACCGCACCGACCGTACTGACATTCAGGGTGTGATGGGCGACTACCGCCTGGTCTACGACCCGCCCGGCAACCTGGACTTCTCGACCGAGTACAACGTCCGCATCGAGGCTTGTGACCTGCCGGGCAACTGCATGAACCCGGTGAGCTACAAGTTCACGACGGCCGCGCCCGACACGACCGCCCCGGTCATCAGCAACGTCGTCGTCACGACATTGCCCAACGGCGCGAACATCAACTGGACGACCAACGAACCGGCTACCAGTCGCGTCGAATATGGCAAGACCACCAACTACGAGCTGGGAGCCGTCGAAGACCTGACGCTGAAAACCACCCACGCCGTCGAGATCCGCGGCCTACAGCCCAGCACCCGCTATCACTTCCGCATTCGTGGCGCCGACGAGCAGGGCAATGTCGGCTCTACCAACGACGATACCTTTGTGACCACCGAGTTCGGCGACATCCTCTCCGACGACTTCAATGCCTGCCAGCTGAACTCGATGTGGACGGAGATCGACCCGCAGGGCAACACGACCCTGATGATGTCGGGCGAGACGCTGACCATGAGCTTTCCGGCCGGCGGCGCTCACGATTGGACGACCGGCGGCCCGCCACGTATTGTCCAGGCGGCCAACAACAATGACTTCACTGTCGAGGTCAAGTTCGAGTCGCTGCCAACGGCTTTGGGCCAGATGCAGGGCATCCTCATCGAAGAAGACGCCGATACCTATATTCGCGTCGCCTTTGAGCGCACGGCCTCCGGCTACATCATGTTCAGCCGCTTCGTCAGCAACGGCACGGCCGTCAAGAGCGCCACGACCACCTTTGCCGACGGCACACCCCTGCCGACCCTGTTGCGCGTCCGGCGCATTGGCGACAGCTTCACACGCTACTACTACCAGGACGGCATATGGAAGGGGCAGGCGGCCTATACAATGGCCATGACCCCCATCCAGGTCGGTGTCTTTGCCGGCGCGGCGGCCACGGGCGGCACGGCCCCCGGTCATACCGCCGTGGTCGACTACTTCTTCAACTCAGACCTGCCGATCATACCCGAAGACGCCAATCCGATAGCCGTCAATGTCACTGTGGTCGGCACCGGCACGGTGACCAAGGACCCGGACAAAACCACCTATGCCTGCGGCGAGAGCGTTGCCCTGGCGGCGACGACCGTCCCCGGCTGGTCGTTCGCCGGCTGGAGCGGCGACATCAATGCGTCCGCGCCCAACACGTCTGTCACTATTGACGGGCCGAAGAACGTTGTGGCCACCTTCACTCAGGATCAGTACCTGCTCAACGTCAACATCGCCAACGACGGCATCGGCGGCGACGCCAACGCGGTGGCAAAAAGCCCCGACAAGCCCACCTACGTCTATGGTGATGTCGTCGAGCTGACGGCCGTGCCCCAACCGGGCTGGACTTTCACCGGCTGGACGGGCGCAGTCACCAGCACCTCGCCCACCGTCTCGCTGACAATGTTCAGCACGCAGACAGTCACCGCCCACTTCGAGCAGAACACGTATTCCCTGACGCTGAACACCATCCACAACGGCAACGGCACGGGCGGCACGGCCACCGTCACGCCGCAGAAGAGCGCCTACGTCTACGGCGACGTGGTTACCCTGCGGGCGACACCCAACGTCGGCTGGACTTTCACCGGCTGGAGCGGGGCCGTGACCTCCACCGACCTGGAGACGCAGCTGACCATCACCAACGATACAGTCGTCAACGCCACCTTTACCCAGGATCAATATAAGATCAATGTCAAGGTGACAAGCATCGGCAAGGAAGGCGTGGGCGGCGCCGTATCGCTCAACCCCAACCAGGCGACCTACGTCTATAACGACCAGGTAGCCCTGGTGGCCCAGGCCAATTCCTGCTGGACGTTCGACCACTGGGAAGGCGATCTGAGCGGCAATAACCAGGTGGAGCTGCTGACGGTGACGCGGAACATGAATGTCACCGCCGTGTTCACCCAGAACCGCCACACGCTGACGATCAACAAAACCGGCCCGGGCGATGTCGTCGTCGCCCCGAATCTGGCCGAGTACTACTGCGGCGACCAGGTAACCCTGACGGCCGTGCCGGCGCAGAACTACTTCTTCACCGGCTGGTCCGGCGACCTGACCGGCGCGGAGAACCCGGCGACGATCACCATTGAGAAAAACACGATCATCCGGGCGACGTTCTCCAACAACCCGCCGCCGACCATCGACGCGATTGGCGACCAGACTGTGCAGATTACCGAGGTGCTGACCTTCGACGTGCATGCCAGCGACCCCACCGGACAGCCGGTGACCCTCTCGGCCACTGACCTGCCCCCTGGGGCGACGTTCGTGGACAAGGGCAACGGCACGGGGACGTTCACGTGGCGGCCCAACATTTCGCAGACCGGCGAGTATGCTATCACCTTCATCGCCTCCGACGGTGAGGGCCAGGGCAGCCAGACGGTGATGGTCACGGTCGAAGGGCACGCCGTGGTGTTGCCGATGATCATTCGCTAGGTAAGAATAGGCCCATATCAGCGGGGATCGCCGCCCGACGACGATCCCCGCCCGGTCAATCGCCCGACACCAACACGAGTCGGACAAGGAGTATACAACGCATGAAAGTAGGCATTCTGGCCGGAGGGCATGGGACGCGCCTGGCCGAAGAGACCGAGATCAAGCCCAAGCCCATGGTCGAGATCGGCGGACGCCCCATCCTCTGGCACATCATGATGCATTATTCGTGCTTCGGCTATCGCGACTTCGTCATCGCTTTGGGCTATAAGGGCGAAGTCATCAAGCGCTACATGGTCGATTATTGCTCGCTCAACAGCAATCTGACCATCAACCTGAAGGCCGGGCGCGTTGACCTGCACGACACTGACGGCATTCAGGACTGGACGATCCAGCTGATCGATACCGGCCTGAACACCATGACCGGCGGCCGTATCAAGCGCCTCCAGCCCTACATGGGCGACAAGACCTTCATGCTGACCTGGGGCGACGGCGTTTCCACCGTTGACCTGAGCCGGCTGCTGGCCTTCCACCGCGCCCACGGCCGGCTGATCACCATGACCGCCGTGCGCCCGCCGGCCCGCTATGGTCACATGGAGTTCGACGGCGACCGCATCCGCGAATTCACCGAGAAGCCCCAGACGGCCGAAGGCTGGATCAACGGCGCCTTCTTTGTCGCCGAGCCGCAGGTGTTCGACTACATCGACGGCGACGATACCCAATTCGAAAAAGAGCCGTTGGAGCGCCTGGCCGCCGACGGCGAACTGATGGCTTACAAACACGACGGCTTCTGGCAGTGCATGGACACTCGGCGCGACAAGTACGTGCTGGAGAAGCTATGGGACAGCGGCGAAGCGCCGTGGAAGATTTGGTAGCAGGAGGAATCACATGCGCGTTCTAGTAACTGGTCATAACGGCTACGTGGGTACGGTGCTCGTGCCCATGCTTCTGAAAGCCGGCCACGACGTGGTCGGCCTCGACAGCAACCTCTATCAGGCGGCCACCTTCGGCGAGGAAGACGCCGCCGCGGACATCCCGGCCATCCAGCGGGACGTGCGCGACGTGACCTATGCCGACCTGGAGGGCTTCAATGCGATCCTGCATCTGGCCGGCCTGTCCAACGATCCGCTGGGCGACCTGAACCCGGAATTGACCTATGAGATCAACCATCGCGCCTCCGTGCGCATGGCGCAGATGGCCAAGGAATTGGGCACGGAGCGGTATATCTTCTCATCGTCGTGCAGCAACTACGGCGCGGGCGTCGACGACTGGCTCACGGAAGAGTCGGCCTTCAACCCGGTGACGCCCTACGGCAAGTCGAAGGTGATGGTCGAGCAGGACGTGGCCAAGCTGGCCGACGACAAATTCAGCCCCACCTTCCTGCGCAGCTCCACCGCCTATGGCGTCTCGCCGCGGCTGCGCTTCGACCTGGTGCTCAACAACCTGACCGCCTGGGCCTACACCACCGGCCTGGTCTACCTGAAGAGCGACGGCACGCCGTGGCGACCGGTCGTCCACATCGAGGACATGGCCCTGGCCTTTGTGGCCGCGCTACACGCGCCGCGCGAACTGATCCACAACGAGGCCTTCAACGTCGGCCGGCCGGAGGAGAACTACCGCATCCGCGAGTTGGCCGAGATCGTCGCCGAGACGGTTCCGGGCAGCCGCGTCGAGTTCGCCGCCGGGGCCAGCCCCGACAAGCGCAACTACCGCGTCGATAGCAGCAAGATCGCCCGCGTGCTGCCGGAGTACAAGCCCAAGTGGACGGCCCGCGCCGGGGCCAAAGACCTCTACGAGGCCTACCAGCGCGTCGGCCTGAAGCTGGAGGAATTCGAGGGGCCGCGCTACCGTCGCATCGACCACATCAAGATGCTGATGGCCAGCGGCCGCCTGAGCGAAAATCTGCGCTGGCGCGAGTCCATCCCGGCCTAACCCAGTGGCGGTGAACGGGCGGGTCCCATCGACCCG
>ERZ724503.1011-NODE-1011-length-12712-cov-10.512839_pt1 | contig 12712 bp, 8 predicted proteins | sample MGYA00376036_ERZ724503 | MGnify/ENA primary metagenome ERZ724503 (study PRJEB28724, sample SAMN07190885) | wastewater metagenome | isolation source: influent of sewage treatment plant in Hong Hong | place: Hong Kong | collected 2016-03-17 ...
CTAGAGAACTTGTAAATGGTATCAAAATTAACACAGATAAAAAAATCCTTGAAGACTTCCAAAAAAGTGCAGGATTTGATTATACAAAAGACCAAAAAAGAAGTATCAAAGAGATATTTGCTGATTTAAGTTCTGGAAGAGTTATGGATAGACTTCTTTCAGGAGATGTTGGATTTGGTAAAACAGAAGTTGCTATGAATGCTATGTTAGCTGTTATTTTAGATGGTTTTCAAACAATTTTTGTATGCCCAACTACACTTCTTGCTACTCAACATTATCACAGTATGCAAAAAAGATTTTCTCAGTTTGGAATAAACATAGCCAAACTTGATGGAAAAACAAGTGCCAAAGAAAAAACAGCTATTAAAAAAGGTTTAGAAAATGGCGATATTAAAATCGTAATTGGTACACACTCTTTACTTGATATAAAAACGGATAATTTGGCTTTAGTAATCATCGATGAAGAGCATAAATTTGGGGTTAAACAAAAAGAGAAATTAAAACATTTAAGAGAAGATGTGCATATTTTTTCAATGAGTGCAACGCCAATTCCAAGAACTCTAAATCTAGCTTTATCAAAATTAAAAGGTATGAGTTCACTTCTAACTCCTCCAACAGAGAGATTGGGAGTGCGAACTTATGTAAAAGAGTATAATGATAAACTAATCAAAGAGATAATTTTAAGGGAAAAAAGAAGAGGTGGACAACTCTTTTATGTTCACAATAACATAGCTTCAATAGAGGCTAAAAAGAAAGATATAGAAGAGATAATCCCAAATATTAAAATTGATATTATTCACTCTCAAATCAAACCTGACCACGCTGAAAAAATCATTGAAGCTTTTGAAAACAAAGAGTTTGATATATTACTTGCAACTTCAATAGTTGAATCAGGAATACATCTTCCAAATGCAAACTCAATCATCATTGATGGAGCTGATAGATTTGGAATTGCCGATTTACATCAATTAAGAGGAAGAGTTGGACGAAGTAACAAAGAGGGATTCTGTTATTACATAGTTGAAGATAAAAAACAAATTACCCAAGATGCTGTAAAAAGACTTGTTGCTTTAGAATCAAACTCATATTTAGGAAGTGGAACAGCTTTAGCTCACCAAGATTTAGAAATCAGAGGTGGTGGAAATATCATAGGTGAAGACCAAAGTGGACATATCAAACAAATTGGTTATGGATTGTATTTAAAAATGCTAGAAGATGCACTAGCTAGTCTAAGTGAGAATGGAAAAATTGAGAAAAAATCAGTTGATATTAAACTAGCAATTTCTGCTTATATTTCAGATGATTATATACATGAAGATAGAGTTAGACTTGAACTTTATAGAAGACTAAGTAAGGCAAGTGATATTCAAGAGGTTTATACTATCGAAGAAGAGATGGAAGATAGATTTGGGAAACTTGATATTTATACAAAACAGTTTATCGAACTAATCATCATAAAAATTCTAGCTTTAAATCTAGGAATTCAAAATATCAGCTCTTATGAAATGAACATCACATTTACAAAAGTCGATGATACAAAAGAGACCATAAAATCTCCTAGTAAAGATGATGATGATATTATCGCTACTACTTTGAGGTATTTGAGGAAATAAATGATAAAATAAGATAAATTATTTATAATTGTTTTTAATGTAAATTTTATAAAGTGATATGTAAAGGAAAGGTTAAATGTATATAGATTTATTTTCTGGTTGTGGGGGCCTTGCATTAGGACTTCATAATGCAGGATGGAAAGGTTTATTTGCTGTTGAAAAGAGTAAAGATGCTTTTTCAACTTTAGAACATAATCTTATAAATAAAAATTCAAATTTTACCTGGCCTGAATGGTTGCCTAAAAAAAATCATGATATAAATAATATTATTGAAGAACATGAAGAAAGTTTAAAGTCTTTACGAGGAAAAATTTCTCTTGTAGCAGGAGGACCGCCTTGTCAAGGATTCTCAATGGCAGGAAGAAGAAAAGAAGAAGATGATAGGAATAAATTAATAGATTCTTATATAAAATTTATTGAGCTAGTTCAACCTAAAATTCTATTTTTTGAAAATGTAAGAGGCTTTACTATTGGATTTAAACAAGGAAATAAACGAGGTGAAGCATATTCTGTTTATGTTGTAAATGAACTAGATAGAATTGGGTATGATGTAAAAGGGCAAATAGTCGATTTTTCAGAGTATGGAGTGCCTCAAAAAAGACAAAGATATATATTAGTGGGTATAAAGAAAGAGTATAAAATAAAAGCGGATAAATTTTTCGATTTATTAACAGAAAATAGAGCTGATTTTTTTAAAGAAAAAAAACTAGAAAAAGACTTTACATCTTTGAGTGATGCAATTTCTGATTTATTACAATCAAATGGGACAGAAGAATCACCAGATACTAAAAACTTTAGAGCAGGAATTTATGCAAAAGCGACAACAAGTTATCAAAAACTAATGCGTCAAGATAAAAATCTTGTAATTAAAATACCAAATAGTCATAGATTTGCAAATCATAAAAAAGAGACTGTTGAAAAATTTGATTATATTTTAAAAAATGCAAGAGTAAATAAAAATATATCAGATGAAATAAAAGAGAAATACAATCTCAAAAAAAGAACAGTAGTTCCTCTTTGTAGTAAATCTCCTACACCAACATTAACTACTTTACCTGATGACTATATTCATTATTGTGAACCAAGAATTTTAACTGTTAGAGAATACGCAAGAATTCAATCATTTCCTGATAGTTACGAGTTTAAAGGTGGATATACAACTGGTGGAGATAGAAGAAAAACAGATGTTCCAAGATACACTCAAATCGGAAATGCAATACCTCCACTTTTTGCTGAACAAGCAGGACTTGTTTTAAAGGAAATAATTTGATAACTGATTGGGAAGATGTCTATTTTTTATCACATGTAAATATAAAAAATATTATTGGAAAAGAACTTATCAATGATGATAATGTAGCTGTAATGGAACTTGTAAAAAATGCTTATGATGCAGGTGCTAAAACTGTAATAGTTGAATTTAGAAATCTAAAAAAAGAACAAAAATGTCATGAACTTTTAATTGTTGATGATGGAAATGGTATGGCAGAAGAGGATATTTTATATAAATGGTTAAATTTGGCATATTCAATAAAAAGAGTTCAAAATGCTCAAAATAATAGACTACAAGCTGGAAATAAAGGAATAGGAAGATTTTCTTGTGATAGATTAGGTAAAGAGTTAAACATATATACAAAAAGAGATTCAGAAATTTATCAATTACAAATAAATTGGGAAGATTTTGAAAATATCACAGATTACAATATTCAAATAAATCAAATCCCGATGAAACTAAGAAAAATTACAGATGATGAAGTTAAAAAAGAAACAGATTATGATATTGGAGTCAGTGGAACAATAATTAAAATATCTAATTTGCGAGTACAATGGGTTCAACTCGATGGAAATAGTCTATTTAATGAAATTTTAAATTATCAAAAGTTTGTTTCTTTAAAATCAACTCTTGAAAAATTAATCAATAAAAGCCAAGTTGAAAGTGATGATTTTAGAATTTTGCTAAAAGTTAATGAAATTAATGATGAGAATGAAACTTCTTATAATAAGCAAATAAATGGGGAAATAAAAAACAAATTTTTTGAAAAATTGGATTTTAATACCACATATATTCAATCTGCAATCAGTGATGATGGACAACATATTATTACAAAACTCAAAGATAGAGATAAAGTGATATTTAAAACTATTGAAAGAAATATAGAATTTCCTGAATTAAAAAATATAAAAATTATTTTAATGCACTTAAATCCTTATGGAAAAGCATACTTTAAAAAACAAATGGGTGTTAGAAGTGTAGATTTTGGTTCAGTATATTTATTTATAAATGGATTTAGAATACCTCCATATGGAGAAATGGATAATGATTCATTTGGAATAGAAATGAGAAAAGGACAAGGTCAAAGAAGATATTTGGGTGGTAGAGAAATTATTGGAAGAATTGAGATAGAAGATAGAGATAATCAGTTTAAAATTATTTCAAGTAGAGAAGGAATTGAAGAAAATGAATCTTATAAACAGTTAGTTCATAAATCAACTAAATCAAGAAGAGACCAATTTAAAAATAATGGATTTTTTTATAAGACATTACGAAGACTTGAAAAATATGTAGTTGAAGGTCTTAAATGGGATAGTGTACCTAAAGTATATTCTGAAACATTGATTGATTCTTTTATTAATCAGAGTGATTGGAATGAAAATAAAGAGAAATATATATTAGATAGAAAAAAAAAGCTTAATAATATTAGTAGAAATATTTTTTCTTTTATGGGATTAGATTCAAAAAATATTATGGATTTGGATATAAATAAAGAAGTTTTATCCTATTTAATTGAAGATGATAAATTATCAACAAAAAGTAATATCTCAAAATTTATAAGAGATTTAGCTCAAATACCAAATTACGCTATTCATAATGATTTAAAATTTTTTATAGAAGAATTAATAAAAAATATTGATGATGAAAAACTTGTCAAAAAATTTAATTTTATAGTAAATAGTAGATTAGCAGATATTGATGATATTTTAGATAAAGAGCAATCATATAATCAATTAGATAAAAAAATTAAGATTTTAGAGAATGAGCAAGAGAATCTTAATCAAAAATTACTGCAAATAGAACGAGAGAATGATAATTTAAAATATAAGTTAGAAGAAACAAACTTAGAATTAGAACAAAAAAAGAAGCATAATGCTTTTCAAGGTTCAATTATAGGAACAGAAAAGAAATATATAATGGGTCTTCAACATCAAATAAAACATTCTACTAGTAGAATTATAAATAATTTACAATTATTTCTAGAAGAGAAAGGGGTAGATTCTTTAAATAATGATGAAAAATCTTTTTTAAAAGTTATTTCAATGGAATCTTCTAAAATATTATCTATTGCAAATTTTATTACAAAAGCAAATTATAATATACAAGCGACTGAATCAGAAGATGATGATATAGTTAATTTTATAAATCATTATATTAATGAAATCTATATTAATGAATCAAAGATTATAGACTCAGATTTTGATGAAATAAAGGTTACTACAAATGATATTGAATATAGATGTAAATATATACCTTTAGAAATAACTACAATAGTTGATAATTTTATTTCAAATGCAGAAAATGCAGATGCAAAAATTATATCTTTTGAGTTTTTTAAAGAAGGAAAAGAATTAATAATAAAAATTTCAGATGATGGAAATGGAGTAAAACTAAATATAATTGATAAAATATTTGATTTTGGAACAACAACTACTGATGGTTCTGGAATAGGCTTATATAATGTAAAATCTACAATAGAAAGTATGAATGGTTCTATTTCAGTAGAATCGGATGGATTTGGTTTTACTATATTTACAATAAGGATAAGTAATGAAATTAGAATATAAAATTCTTTGGCTTGATGATAAAATTGATGAATTTATTAAAGATAGACATATTGATAAGATTAAGAATTATTTAGCTGAAGAAGGCTTTGTGGCTGAAATAATTACAGTAAAATATGTACCTGAGTTTTTTGAAAAATTGGATAATAGCTTTGATTTAATTTTGACAGATTTTCATATGAATGAGATGAATGGTGATCAAGTTGTAAAACAAATTAGAAAAGATAGTCACATATTTACTGAAATATTGTTTTATACTGCACAAGCAGATTTAAAAAATATTGATAAGCTAGATAGAATTTCATTTTTGCAAACAAAAAGAAATCATCATAAAGAAGTTGTAGCTAAAGTTAAAAATTTAATTGGTTTAACCATACTAAAATTTCATGATATTGTAGTTATGCGTGGAATGATAATGAATGAAACAAGCGATATGGATAATCAGAAACTAGAAATGATTAAGCAATATATTAGTAAAAAAGAAATATCTGAAACAAATGTTTTAAAGAATGATATTTTAGAAAAAATAGATGAGCATTTTACTAAAAAATTAGAATGTGTTAATGGAGATTGGAAAAATAAAGATAATGGTTTAAGTAAATTAATAAAAGATAATTTTGTTTTTAGTGCTGATTATAAAATACAGACTTTAGGATGGATTTTAAATAAATTATCATTAGAAGACTTTTCAGAATGTTATAAAGATGAAATTATTAATTTACGAAATAAATTTGCTCATGCAACACTTTTAGAAGAAAAAGATGAGAATGAAAAAGTAATAAGAAAATATTTTAAACATGGCGATAGTGGAATAACATTTGATGAAGCATTATGTAAAACTATTAGAACAAATATAACAAAACATAAAAAAAATTTAAGAATTCTTAAAAATAAAATTGATGAATAAACTAATAATCTACAGAGATATTCATGGCTGTTACGATGAATTTATCTCTCTTAGAAATCAAATAAATCCTCAAAAAGATGATATTGAAGTTTGTGTTGGTGACATCATCACAAAAGGTAAAGATAGTATTAAAACTCTTAATTTCATAATTGAAAACAATATCAAATCAGTTCTTGGAAACCACTAAGACAAAATCATAATACCTAAAACAGGAAAAAACAAATAAAAAAGTCCTATATTTCTTGATAATGATGAGCAAAATATAATAAATAATCTAACAGAAAAACATATTCTATTTTTAGAAAATTTATCACTCTTTTTGAAAGAAGTAAAATAAAAAGTAAATTAGAGAAATTTCTCTCTAATCTCTTTTATTATATCCTCTTTTTCCAAATGAAAATCCAACTGTAAATCAAAAGCAAAATCCAAAATCTCTTTAAACTCTTTTGATGGTTTAAAACCTAGTTCAATCAAATCTTTTCCTTGTACCAATGATTTTATAGGAACATTGTGAATATCCAACTCTTTTGCTTTTTCTAAAACCCAATTTATAGCTTTTGGGCATTTTTCTTTGTCTTTTATAGTTCTTCCTAAACAATCAGCCAAACAAACCAAACATAAATCCTCAATATTTACCTTTAAAGATAATCTTTTTATGGCTTTTAAAGAAGATTCAGAAAGATATAGTTGAAATGGTGTTAGATGATTCTTTACCAAAGAACAAACTATTTCTATAAATCTTTTTTCATTTGTAAGTTTTGATAAAAAAGAGATTGTAGGTTCAATTCCTAAGCTTTCATGTTTATGTGAAGTGATTTTCCCATTTATCTTTTTAGTACAAAATGGCTTTCCAAAATCATGACAAAGAATCCCATAAAAAAGATATAGTTTTTTATATTCATCTTCTATATTTTTTTCTTTTAAGATTCTCGCTAGTTCATCAAGGCACATCATAGTATGAATCCAAACATCACCCTCAGGATGATACTCAGGTTCTTGAATACAACCAATCAATGCTTTTAATTCAGGAAAATATTTCAAAACTCCTAAATCTTTTAGAAGTTCAAATCCAATAGATGGTTTTTCTGATTTTAAAAACAGCTTTTTAAACTCTTCATAAATTCTCTCTTTTGGAAGAAAAAAGAGTTCATTACTTTGAACTATTTTTTTGCATAAATCAAAAGTTTTTTCATCTAAATTTAGATGAAATCTAGCACAAAACTGAATAGCCCTATAAACTCTCAAACTATCTTCTACAAATGTTTTATCATCAATATGTCTTAAAACTCTATTTTTTAAATCATTTATTCCATTAAATGGGTCCAAAAACTCTTTTGTAAAAAAATCATATCCTATTGCATTTATTGTAAAATCTCTTCTAATAGCTGCTTCTTTGAAAGTCAAATTAGCATTTGTAGTAACTAAAAAATCTTGGTGGGATAAGCCTATTTTTTCTTCAGTTCTTGGAAGGGCAAAATCAAAATCATATTCATCAACCTTTAGAGTTAAAACTCCAAATGATTTTCCAACCAATTTAACAGAACCAAATTTTTCTAGGGATTTTTGAATGATTTCTAAAGAGTCTATTCCAAAGATTTCTATATCATAATCTTTTACTGAAATATCAAAAAAAAAGTCTCGAACACATCCACCTACTAAAATTGGAGTTGCTCCAATTTCTTGTAGGTCTTTTAAAATATCTTCTAAAATAGAGGGTATTTTAAATGGTATTAAATTATTCACTATTACTCACATAATTATGCAGGAGTAGGAATTGTAATACCTTCTTTATCAAATGAAAGTTTTATATTTTCTAATAAATAAAATTTTACTTCTGAGAAATCTGATGTTTTAACCCAAACATTGATTGTGAAATTAACAGATTTCTCAGCAAGTTCAGAAACAACGATTCCTACTGGTTTATCTGCTAAAACTTTTTCATTAGAATTAATAACAGCAGTTAAAACCTCTTTTGCTTTTTTAATATCATCTTTATAATCAACACCTATTACTAAATCAATTCTTCTAGTTTCATAAGCATTGATGTTTGTAATAGAACCTTTTGTGATTGCTCCATTTGGAACAATGATTTTTTGATTATCTGGAGTTGTAAAAATTGAGCTAAAAATTCCTACTTCTTTTACAGTTCCAGTAGCTCCACCAGCAGTTACTGTGTCTCCTACTTTAAAAGGTCTAAATAAAATAATCATAACACCTGAAGCAAAGTTCCCTAAAGAGTCTTTTAAAGCAAGACCAACAGCTAAACCTGCAGCCCCTAAAATAGCAAAGAATGAAGTTGTCTCAACTCCTAATTTTCCTAAAGTAGTTAAAAGAACAATTATCATCAAAGCGTAATAAACGATATTTTCTAAAAATTTAATTAGAGTTTCATCCATACCTTTTACTTTTCGTAAAACTGTCCCTAAAACATCAACAACTTTATTTACAACCCATTTTCCAATAACAAAAATCAATAATGCCATCAATAAAGAAAAAGCATAACCACTAATTATTTCCACAATATTATGTGGAATATATGAAGTGATGTCTTTTGTTACTATTTGAACACTCTTTTCTAACTCTTTTTCCATATTTAAGCCTTCTATTTTTTATTTATAAATTCTAAAACTTTATTTACCACTTCATCCACTTTAACATCAGTTTTCTCTAAAGTTTTTCTATCAACGATTTCTACAAATCCTTCTGGTAATTTTTTACCAATTACAACAGCATAAGGAAAACCTAAAAGTTCAAAATCACCCATTTTAAAACCAAATCTAGCATTTATTCTATCATCTAAAATAGTATCAATTCCAGCAGCTTTTAAATCCATATAGATTTGTTCACCTGCATCTGCTTCTTCCTCTTTTTTAGAGTTTGAAACAATAATATCAACCATAAATGGAGCAGTCTCTTTTGTCCAGATACAACCTTTATCATCATGATTTTGTTCAATCACAGCTGCAACTAATCTTGAAACACCAATTCCATAACATCCCATAATAAATGGTTTTGCTTTTCCATTTTCATCTAAAAAGTTTGCATTCATAGCAGCAGAATATTTAGTTCCAAGTTGGAAAATATGTCCTGCTTCTATTCCTTTTGTGTATTTCAATGCTCCACCACAACAAGAACAAGCATCTCCTTCTTGAACAGCAACTAAATCAAAATATTTTACATCATTTAGAGTTGATAAGTCTGTATTTATTAAATGGTAATTTATTTCATTTGCACCACAAGCTAAACCTTTTGCATCTTTGATTTCATTATCAATTACAAAGGTAATATTTGAAGGAAGTCCAAAAGGTCCACAATAACCAGCAACTAATCCAGCTTCAATAATTTCATTTTCACTTATCTCATCTAATTCTAAAGCATTAACTGCATTACAAGCTTTTGTCTCTTCAAGTTCATCATTGCCTCTTAAGAAAAACACAACAATTTGAGTTTTATCTTCATAAATAGCTTTTTTTATAACTGCTTTTATAGTTTGTGATTTTGGAATATTTAAAAAAGTAGCAACTTCTTCAATAGTTTTTGTATCAACTGTTTCAACTTTTTGTAACTCACCACTTGATGAATAATCAAAACTTCTAGCTTTTCTAGTAGCTGCTTCAATATTTGCACCATATTCACAATCAGGACAAACAACGATCGTATCTTCTCCTGAGTCTGCTAATACATGGAATTCTTTTGAACCACTTCCACCAATAGCACCACTATCAGCAGCAACAACTCTAAAATCTAATCCTAATTTTGTATAGATTTTTTTGTAAGTTGCTTCCATAAGATTAAATTCTCTAACCAAATCTTCTTCATTTGAGTGGAAAGAATAACCATCTTTCATTAAAAATTCTCTTCCTCTCATAAGACCAAATCTAGGTCTTGCTTCATCTCTAAATTTTGTATTTATTTGGTAAAGATGAACTGGTAAATCTTTGTAAGAAGTAATTCTATTTTTAACCATATTTACAACAGATTCTTCATTTGTTGGAGATAAAACAAAATTTGTATTTTTTCTATCTTTGAATCTTAGCATTTCGTGACCCATAGTATTTGCACGACCTGATTCTTCCCATAAAGATAGTGGTGTAACAAAACCAAATTGAACTTCATTTGCTCCAGCTTCATCCATCTCTTTTTTTACAACAGCTCTAATTTTATCTAAAACAATTTTTCCTAAAGGCATAAAATCATAAATTCCAGCTCCAGTTTGTGCTACAAATCCACCTCTAACTAAATATTGATGAGATGGTAAAGTAGCATCGTTTGGTGTTTCTTTTGTTGTTGGGATAAACATTTTGCTAAATTTCATTGATTATTTTCCTATTATTGATTTTTTATTAAATGGTCACATTTATATTTATTTGAAATATTTGAATCATCACTTAATCCAAACATATTTTGAACTGTTCCTACAACAATATCACACTCCATATTTTTTGAAATATCTTTTAATTTTTTTGATGGATTATGTAAATATTCTGTTATTACAGTTTGACAAAGTTTTCTTATATTCTCTTCATCTTGGGCATTAATAAAGCCTTTTTTTATTGCATTTTTTACTTTTTTATCTATGATTTCTTCACCTTTTACATAAAGGTTTTTAACAACTGGTTCTATTTCCAAAGATTTTAACCACTCAAAGAACTCCATAGACATACGACTAACTATTGAATATGCCATTTTTGCTTGTTCAGCTCTTAAACTCATATTCTCATTTACTATATCCTGTAAATCATCAACTGAAAAAATTTCTAATCCACTCAAAGAAATATTTTCATCAATATCTCTAGGAACTGCAATATCAAACCAATATCTAGCTATTGAAGAACTTGGTGCATTCTCTTTCGTGATTATTGGATATGGAGCAGAAGTTGCTGTTATCATTACTGGAATTTGTGAGAGTAAATTTGATAATTCACTATATGGCTCAACACTCACATTTGAATCTTGTGCTTTAGCACTCTCTTCGAGAAAAGAATTTGCTAAGATTTGAGCTTTTTTTAAATCTCTACTTGTTAGTACAACATCAAATCCTGATGAAATCAGGTGTTTGATTGTAAGTTCACTCATTTCACCAGCACCAATAACAAGAGCTTTTACACCCTTTGTATTTCCAATAATATCTTTAGCTTTTGCAACTGCAGTTGAAGCAACTGAAACTGAACCAGTTCCTAAACTTGTAGCATTTCTTACATTTGCAGCACATTTAAAAGCATAATTCATAACCCTTGTAATATTTGTAGAACAGTGTCCTTTTGCTTGAGAAAATCTAAAAGCATCTTTTAACTGCCCAACAATTTGTGTTTCTCCAATTACCAAAGAATCAAGTGCAGAAGCCACAGAAAAAAGATGATGAACTGCTCCATCATTATCATAAATATCAGCTCTATCGTATAAAATATCAAAATCTAAACCTGAATATGAAGCTAATTTTTTGATTATATCTTTAGAACTTATTTTTATATTTGAAGACCTTGTGATGATTTCTACTCTATTACAGGTTGATAATAATATAGCCTCTTTTGTATATTCATTTTCTAAAATAGTTTTAATAAATCTATCTTTATCTTCATCTGTACTAAAAGCTAATTTCTCTCTCATTTTTATATCAATATTTTTGTGAGAAAAACTGATTACTAAATAACTCATTAAAACTCTCTTTCTATCATAGCTTTCATAATCATCACAAGAGTTTGACTATTCTGTTCATCAATTACAGCATCTATAGCTTCATTACCGATAGCTTTTGCTTGTAAAATTGAATCATTTAAAGCATTAGTAATTTGCATTTGCTCTTTTATCCAAGAGCTATCTTCTTCATTTAACTCTTTTTTATATAAAGATTCTAATTTTGCTTTATCTTCAACTCTTTCATGAAGTAATAAATATGGAATTGTTACTTTTCCCTCAACAAAATCGTGCATTGATGGTTTCCCAAGAGTTGCAGAATCTTGTGTAATATCTAAAATATCATCAATCATTTGAAAAGCAAGTCCTAAATTTTTACCATATATTGCATATTTATTCTCATCAAGTCCTGCTATTATAGCAGCAGCTTTTGCAGATGCTTCAATTAAAGAAGCCGTTTTTTTATAAATCATATCAAGATATAAATCATAAGAAGTATTAAAACTATTTGTTAAATCAACATCTATCATTTCACCAATACTTAAAAGTGTTACAGCATTTGATATTGTATATGCAACTCTTTTATCCATTTGTGAAAGTTCAGTAAATGCTCTTGAATATAAAATATCTCCAAACATAATAGAAGTTTTATTGTCATAAAGTGCATTAACTGATGGCTGTCCTCTTCTTGTGTCAGCATCATCAATAACATCATCATGTAAAA
>ERZ724503.1013-NODE-1013-length-12694-cov-23.724899_pt1 | contig 12694 bp, 12 predicted proteins | sample MGYA00376036_ERZ724503 | MGnify/ENA primary metagenome ERZ724503 (study PRJEB28724, sample SAMN07190885) | wastewater metagenome | isolation source: influent of sewage treatment plant in Hong Hong | place: Hong Kong | collected 2016-03-17 ...
CATATTCATGATTTAATTGAAGCTGGTATAAAATGAAAAAGAAAATAGAAGAGACTCAAGAAGAGTTAGTAAGGTTAAATAAATTTTTATCTCACAACAGTAACTACTCAAGAAGAGAGGCTGATAAGCTAATAGAAGAGGGTAAAGTAAAAATAAATGGAAAAGTAGTAACAAATCTTGCTACTAAAGTTTCAAATAATGACGAAGTTGAAATTGGTAGAAAAAAAATAAGAGAAGATAAAAATAAAATTAGCACTGTAATTGTATATAACAAACCAAAAGGGGAAATAGTTTCTAAAAAAGACCCTCAAGGCAGACGTACTATTTATGATTCACTTGACCATAAATATAAACACTTTTTAAGTGTTGGAAGACTGGATTATGCAAGTGAAGGTTTATTACTTTTATCTGATAGTGTAGAAATTGTAGATGCTTTAATGCACTCTGATTTAGAAAGAGTTTATAAAATAAAAGTAAATGGAATAATTACAAAACCTGTTGAACAAGCTATGCAAAATGGTTTGGAAATCGAAGATGCTACAGGAGGAGCTTTTAAAACAAGTAAAATAAAATCTATGAGTTTTGCACCTTTTTTAGCCTATGATATTCAAAGTAATGGTGAAAAATTCTCTAAAATCAAAGTTGTAATAAGTGAAGGTAAAAATAGAGAATTAAGAAGATTTTTTGCTCACTTTGGACTTGATGTACTTGATTTAAAAAGATTAGAATATGGTGGAATTTCTTTAAATAATCTACCAACTGGAAAAACAAGATTTTTAACAAAAGAGGAATACAAAAATCTAAGAATCTTTATGAACGAAGATGATAGATCTCTCTAATAAATTAAGACCAACAAATTTGGAAACATTTGTTGGTCAATCCCATATTATCGCAAAAGATAAAGCACTTTATAAACTAATCAAACAAAAAGATATTCCTCACCTATTTTTCTATGGCAAACCTGGAACTGGTAAAACTACACTAGCTAAAATTATTGCTCGTGAAATAAATACAGATTATTACTATTTTAATGCAACAAGTATAAAAATTGAAGATTTACGAAAAGTATTTGATAAATATAAAGGCTCTTTAATTAAACCTTTAATTTTTATCGATGAAGTTCATAGACTTTCAAAAACTCAACAAGAAGTTTTACTTCCTATTATGGAAAATTATGATGCAATAATAATTGGAGCAAGTACAGAAAATCCATTTTTTACTCTTACATCTGCAATTCGTTCAAGATCATTTTTATATGAATTTAAAGCTTTTACGAAAGAAGAGATGAATAAGATTCTTTATATTGCTTTAAAAGATATTGAAATAACTATCATTGAAGATGCCTTAGAATATCTGATTACATCAAGTTCTGGTGATGCTAGAGCCATGCTTACACTTTTAAATTTTGCATATAAAGTATCAAAAGATATAGATATAAACCTATTAAAAGAGTTAAGAGAAAATGTAATAGGGGATGGAGTTTCATCTTCAGATACTCATTATGATTTAGCAAGTGCAATGATAAAATCTTTAAGAGGTTCAAACATAGATGCAGCTTTATATTATATGAGCAGATTAATAAATGGTGGAGAAAGTGTAGATTTTATAACGAGAAGATTAGTAATATTTGCAAGTGAAGATATAGGAAATGCAAATCCAAATGCTTTAAATCTGGCAGTTAATACGATGATTGCTTGTAATAAGATAGGTTATCCTGAATCTAGAATTATACTTTCTCAATGTGCAATCTATCTAGCATCAAGTCCAAAATCAAATAGTGCATATAAAGCAATAAATAAAGCCCTAGAAGAGATAAAAGCTGGAAAACTACTAGATATACCAAAACATCTTGATTCACAACATATAGGCTATTTATATCCCCATAATTTTGGTGGATATGTGGAACAAGAGTATTTAAAAGAAAATTTAGAACTCTATACAAATTCAAATATTGGTTTTGAAAAAACTTTAAATGAATGGCTCATAAAAATAAAAAATAAGGAATAGAAAATGGAATATTATACTTGGATACTTACTTTTCACGTAATGGCAATGATGTCTTGGATGGCAATGCTTTTTTATCTTCCTAGACTTTTTGTTTATCATGTTGAGAATATTGAAAAAAAAGAGTTTGTTGCAGTTGTAAAAATTCAAGAGTACAAAATCTATAAATACATTGGTCTACCTGCAATGTGGGCTACAATTATAAGTGGAATAACAATGATTATTTTGAACCCTATTTTATTAGATTTTCAAACTTCTTTTTGGATGTATGCAAAATTAACTACGTTAGTTATTTTAGTTTATTATTCATTTTCTCTCGAAAAATATAGAAAAGAATTAGATAATAATACTTGTAAAAAAAGTGGTAAATTCTTTAGAATGTATAATGAAATGCCAACAATGTTATCTATTCTAATCGTTGGATATGTTATCACAAAAACATTCTCCATTTTATTTACAGCAATTGTTATACTATTATTTGCTTATATCTCTTATATAATTATGAAACCTAAGAGAGCATAGATGAACTTTGAAAAATACTATTTACTTGATACAAATATCTTACTTGAAGATGCAACAAATATCTACAAACTTTCACAAGAAGGGAAAAATCTAATTATATTAGCAGAAACCGTTTTAGATGAAATAGATACAAAAAAGAGTGGTTTTGATGAAATCAATTTTCAAGCAAGAGAGTTCGCTAGAATTCTAGAAAATGCAATTATTATTGAATCCATAAAACAAGATTTATATAAAATTATTCGACTCAAAATTGAAAATGAGAAAAATACAATAATAGATATTATCTCAAAAGAAGAGTATGAAGTAAATATAAGAAATGTCTCTCCAAATATTATCAACGATAGAAAAATACTTGAAATTGCGAGATTTGCAAATAAATATTATTCCAGTGAAGTAGAATTTTTATCACTTGATATTATGGCAAGAACAAGAGCAATATCACTTGATATAAAAACTGATGCACTTGTTGGAAAAGACAAAGATGTATTTGAATTCGAATTCACAAAAGATATAACTATAAATTTTGAAGATTTGGAGTTTTTAGATAATCAAGAAATTATAAATTTAGATAAAGAGTATAAAGCATATAATTTTTCATATTGTTTCAATGTAAAATATTCTGATCAAGTAGTCCTAGCAAATATTCAAAATAAAAGAATAAAAATTTTGGATGAAGATGAAATAAGAGACCAAATAATTACTCCACTTAATAAAGAACAACTTTTCTTTAGCGAAGCCATTACAAATCATCTATACAATGTTTTAATCGTTGAAGCAAAGGCTGGTTCAGGAAAAACTCTTTTGGCTCTTTCTGGGGCTTTAAAATTAGTTCGTCAAAAACATTTCCAAAAGATAATCTACATAAGAAACTCTATTGAATCACTTGATAAGGGTGAAGATGTTGGTTATTTACCAGGGCTTGAAGAAAAATTTAAAATATATAATCATCCTTTAATGGATAGTTTAGATTATATTATAAGAACTGAACACAAAAGAAAAAGAAATAAAAAGAATCCAGAAACTGTTTTTAGTGAACTTGATGATAGTGAAGTAACAGCAAGAATTGAACAAATGATTAGCAATTATGGAATTGAAACTATGTGGGTAGGGGAGATGAGAGGAAGAACACTTTCTAATTCATTTATCATAATTGATGAGGCACAAAATATGTCAAATAAAACAATGCAAATGGTTCTTTCTCGAATTGATAGTTCGTGTAAGGTTGTTGTTTTAGGTTCAAATAAACAAATAGATAACTTCTATGTAAATAAATACACTAATGCATTAACAACACTTCTTAAATCAACTAAAGATGCGAATAAGTTCGTAAATTTATTCGCAATAAAATTACAAAAAGTTCTTAGAGGTCCAATTACAGAATGGGCTGAAGAAATCTTTTCTAAATGAGATATTATAAAATTCCAAAACATATTATAATATCTAATTAAAACCTATTTTATTTCCATATATATCGATTATATGGAAATACTATTTATACATAATTTATTTACTAATTACTAAAATCTTTCTAAAATTGTGTTACAATACATATTATAATATGTAAAAGGATTTGTTATGTCACTATTGCAATATACCTCAAATGAAATGTTTTCCTCTACAGAACTTATTAGAAAGAATAAAAATATTTTTGATAAATTAAATAAAAAAGAGATAGAAAAAGCAATCATATTAAGAGATGGGAAACCGGGAATTATTCTTCTTGATTTCGATTCTTATGAAAAAATAATGACTGAGTATCTATTATTAAAAGAAAAAGATTCTAATATCCATAAATCTACTTTTGTTGAGAAAAAAGTTGAAAAGATTATTACAAAAGAGATTGTTGAAGAAAAAAAAGAAATCAAGAATGAAGCAGATTTCTCATTTGATAATGATTTATCAAATGAGAAATCTGAACCACTAAAAGAATTTTGGGATTAATTATGATAGATGTACTTGTAATTGGTTCTGGAATCGCTGGACTAACAGCAGCTCTAAGTTCTTCAAAAAATAATTCAAAAGTTTTAGTTCTATCAAAAACTTTTCCAACTCATTCTCAAAGCGTACAAGCACAAGGTGGAATTAATGCTGTTTTATATGATAATGATGATAGTATTGAAACTCATATTGAAGATACATATAAAGCTTCTTGTCATCTTGCAAATAAAGAACATATAAAACTAATGTGCCAAACAGCTAAAGAAATTATATTATGGCTAGATTCAATTGGAGTACCATTTAATAGGACTAATGAAAATAAAATTGCCCAAAGAAAGTTTGGTGGAACGAAAAAAACAAGAACTTGTTATTCAAGTGATTATACAGGATTAAAAATTCTTCATACACTTTATGATAAATGTATTAATGAAAATATTACGTTTAAAAATGAACACTTACTTTTAAATCTTATAATTGAAGAAAATCAATGTGTTGGGGTAACAGCACTTGATATAAAAGAAGGTATTGTAAAAGAGTTTTTGTCTAAAACTGTAATCATTGCAAGTGGTGGATATGCAGGAATTTACTCAAATACTACTACGAATTCTTATTCAAATACAGGGGATTCAATTGCTATTGCATATAAAGCAGGTGTTGAATTATCAAATCTTGAATTTATTCAGTTTCATCCGACAACACTGGAAGAGTCGCATATTTTAGTTAGTGAGAGTGCAAGAGGAGAAGGAGGATATCTCTTAGATGAAAATTCTTGTAGATTTATTGATGAATTAAAACCAAGAGATGAAGTAGCAAGAGCCATTTTTGAAAGAAACCAAAAAAATGAAAAAGTTTATTTAGATTTGAGACATTTAGGCTTAAATAAAATAATGGAATTAATGCCTCAAGAGAGAAAGTTAGCTTTAGAATTCTCAAACATTAAAATTGAAGAGGAGCTTCTAGCTATAACTCCAGCTGCACATTACAGTATGGGTGGAATAAAAACAGATATAAATTCTCAAACAAATATAAAGAATCTATATGCTTGTGGAGAGTGTGCTCAGAGTTTTATTCATGGAGCAAATAGACTAGGGGGAAATTCTTTGTTGGAAATTGTAACTTTTGGAAAGATTGCAGGAATAAATGCATCAGAAGCTTCAAAAACAGCTTATCATAAAAATATTGTAAATCAGGAATTGATAAAAAGTAAAGAAGAGATCAATGCACTATATTCTTATCCAAATTTAATTAATTTTTATTTCGAAAAAGAAAGAATTTCCAATTTATTATTCAAAAATTTAGGTTTATTCAGAAATAAATCACAAATGGATTTGTTACTTGAAGAATTAAAGAAATTAAAATTAAATCTAAAAGAGATGGGAATAGGTGATAAAACAAAATCATATAACAAAAATTTAGTAGAATTTATCGAATTTGTAAATATGCTTGATGTTTCAATTTTAGTTTGTTTATCTGCACTAAAAAGAGAAGAGAGTAGAGGGAGTCATTTTAGAACTGATTTCCCAGCATCAAATAAAGATTTTGAAAAAGCTTCATTAATAAAGAAAATTAATGAACAAATTGAAATTAGATTTGAGGATATTAAATGAAAATCCAAATAAAAAGGCTAAATAATATATCAATATTTGAAGTAAAAAAAACAAATTTACTGCAAGCCTTAATCGAAATAAAAAATTATCAAGACAATAGCTTAACTTTCCGATGTGGATGTAAAAGTGGCGTTTGTGGGTCATGTGCTGTGAGAGTAAATGGAACAGAAAAACTTGCTTGTAAAACTAAAATAGAAGAAAATGATTTTATTGAAGCAATAAAAAACTTGCCTATCATAAAAGATTTAGTGGTGGATGTTTCACATGAAACATTATTAATTAAAAAAACAAATTTAGATATAGAAGAGAAAAGTAATGAATTGATTTCACAAGAAGATATAAAAAAGATTGATTTACAAAGTAATTGTATTTTATGTAATATTTGCTATAGTGCTTGTCCTATTTATGATGTAAATAAGGAATTTCTAGGTCCTTTTGCTCTCTCTAGAGCTTTACGCTATGTAAATGATAAAAAACTCTCAAATAAGCTAAATATACTAGATTCAATTCAACTAAATGGTATATGGGATTGTATTTTATGTAGCTCTTGTACTCTTGTTTGTCCTCAAAATATTGATTCAAAAGCTGACATTATGCAATTACAGAATATTTCTGTACAGAATGGATATTCTAATCCTACTGTCAATAATTTTGATTTAAACTTTAGTGATGATTTTGGAGGGTTTAACCCGAATGGGTTTTAAATAATAGTGAGAACTTTGATCTTGAGAATCAAAAATCTCTTTTAAGTTATCAAGTGAATTAATCTCTTTTCTATAAACCATTCAGCTATTTGGACACCAGTACTTCCACTAGGAAATGATAAAATACCATATTTTTATCATAAATTCTTTTCATAAGTTCAATTTCTCCACCATGATAAAACCAAATCTGACTCTACCGTTTGATATCTCATTTGCAATTTTAGAGATATTTTTAGGTGCATCAGTAAGAGGAGAAGCAGATTTATTATCCTTAAAAAATAGAAAATAATTACATGAATACGGTAATGTCAAAAGGCTTAATTAAAGAAGAGAATCTTTCAATTTCTTTTTTTTATTCCATTTTAGTTTTTTTAGTTCAGGTTCGCTATGAAATCTTTTTGTATATCCAAAGCATAAATAAGCAATAAATTTATACTCCTTTTTATCTATATTAAAAATTTTATTTATTTTCTTAGGTTTTAGAATAGAAACCCAACCCATCCCAATATTTAGAGCTCTAGCAGTTAGCCACATATTTAAAATAGCACAAACAACAGAATACTCACCTGTTCTTTTCATATAAGTTTGACCTAGAACATTAGCTGAATTTTTTTTATAATAAACAGCTATATTTATATTGGATTCTTTTATTCCTTCAAGCTTTAGAGTATTATATAAAGGTCTATCTGAAAATTTGTTTTTACTTTCTTCAAATGATTTATTGAAATTCTCATAAACCAACTCTCGTTTTTCTTTATCAACTATAATAAAATTCCAAGGTTGAGAATAGCCTACAGAAGGTGAATTAAGAGCAGATTGCAGAATAATATCAAGCTTTTTTTTTGATATTTCTTTATTTATAAAATCATTGCCTCTAACATCTCGTCTGAAAGCAATAATATTAGAAAGTGTTTTTAAATCTTTTTTATTAAATTTCATCATATTGAAAAATCATGTAAGTCTTTGAATAAAAATGCTTCCACAATTTCATCAATACTTTTTTGAGTAGGAGCAATTAAAGCGATAATACCTTCATCCATAAAAGGCCAAACATATTCAAGTTCGTTGATAACAACAACAGCATCAATCCAACAAGAAATATCTTCACGCCTGTTGAAGAATTCGATTTTTTCAACTCTTCCTTCATCCAAAGTAACAAATGCCCAAGCCTTATTTTCTTCAATTGAAGATATTATACATTCATCTCTATTTTTAGAATCTACTGGTATTAATATAGTCATATTTTCTCTTTATTATATTTAAAATTTTATTGATTTTACAATCTTTTTTCTTAAGATAAAAACTCTTTTTTATACCATAAAGAGAATACAAAAAGTGAATAAAGATGTTGTTTAAATTTGTTTGATTTAGATAATTCATAAATATGCAAAATATACTCATGATTAAAGAGATTTGTTTGATTATTTACTTCAACGATTACATCAAGAATTTTATCTTTATACTCTTTATTAAGCCATTCATTAAATGGAGAGTTAAAACCTTTTTTTGTTCGATTTATTATAGTATCTGGAATATATTTTGAAGCAATCTTTTTTAATAAATATTTATTTGTATCTCCAACTTTTATAGCTGATTCTACACTAAACATATAATTCACTAAATTAAAGTCTAAAAATGGTGTTCTAACCTCCAAAGAATTTCCCATAGAGATTCTATCAACTTTACTCAATAGTGCCTCTCCTAGCCAAATCTTTAAGTCTATATAACTCATCCAATCAACTGGGTCTTGTTTTGCAGTTTCACTTTTAAATGTTGGAACTTTTTTAAACAATCTTTTTCTTTGAATATCTGTATAAATCTCTCCAAAAGAGTTATAAAGATTTTGTTTTTTAACAATTCTTCTTAAATATTCACTCTCTTTAGTATTGTTTTGTAAAGCCCCAATAATATCATTTAAAAAAAGATTTTGTTCATTTGATAATCTTTTCTCAAATTCATAATATTTTAAAAACTTTGCATAGTTATCATAACCTAAAAAGATTTCATCACTTCCTTCTCCTGAAAGTACGGTTTTGATTCCAGCTTTATGTATCTGTTTTGTTAAAATATTTAAAGGAATTGCTGCACTATCCCCGTGAGGTTCTTCAAGCATATCAAGCGTTTGTTTAAAATGATTGATATACTCTTTTTGATTTATAATTACTGGATTATGATTTGAGTTTATATGATTTGCTGTAATTTGTGCAAAATCAAGTTCGCAATAGTTTTTGTGTTCATCATATCCAACACTAAAAGTATTTATCTTTTTCCCTGAAATTTTTGTATAAAGTGCAGAGATTAATGAACTATCAATTCCTCCACTTAAAAGTGAGGCAACTTCAACATCACTATTAAGTCTATATTCAACACTTTTGAATAAAAGCTCTTCAATATCATTTAACGCTTGTTTTTCGTCCTTTACAGCTTTATAGGTGTTTATCTTGTAATATTTCTTTTTTTGAAGCTCACAAGCCTTATTTGGCTCAAAAATAATATATGATGCAGCTTCAAGTTTATAAATGTCTTGATAAAATGTATCTTCTCCAAAAGAGACAAAATATTGCATATATTTTGAAAGAGCTACTTTATTTAGATTTGGTTTATAATCAAGTAGATTTAAAATTGATTTGATACTTGATGAAAAAATAAATTTATTATCTTTAAAATAGTAAAAAAATGGTTTTTTACCATATCTATCACGAGAACAAAAATATAACTCTTTTTTCATATCATAAATACAAAATGCAAACATTCCATTTAATTTATTTAGAAAATCAAAACCATACTTTTGATAAAGACGAATTAAAACTTCACTATCACTTGAAGTTTTACATTCTAAATGTTCCACGTGAATCAATTCTTTATAATTATAAATTTCTCCGTTAAACACAAGTAAAATATCATCAAAAATCATAGGCTGATTTGCTTCTTCGTTCAAATCAATAATTGCTAACCTTGTATGTCCAAACTGTTTATTATTAATTTTTACAGAATTTCGAAAATCTGGACCTCTATGATGTAAAAGTTCTAAAGATTTATCAAACTTAGCTGATAAAAAATTCGTTCCAATAATTCCACACATAAAAACTACCTGATGAAATATTCAATAATCTGAATATAAAAATATAAAATTGCGACAAATATTAAACTTGAAACCAAAATCGTTGAAGCGACATCAAAAGGTTTACAGTTATATAAAACTGCAAAATTCACATTATTAACAGCAAGTGGAACCATCAATTCCATAATTAAAATCGAAGCAACAAATGAATTAAAATCAGTAAACCAAATAATTACAAAAATTCCAATCAAAGGTAAAATAATATGTTTTGCAAAACTTATATGTAAAGATAATCTCCAAGGAATAGCTTTTATTCTAACACTATATAAATAAACTCCAAAGATAAAAAGCTGAATTGTTAAAGAAGTATATGCTCCCATATCTAAAGCAGTTAAAATATGCTTATTTATTGGTATTTGATAATAATTTAAAAACAAAGCAAATGAAGCAAACCAAATTGCTGGAATTTTAAATATAGATATTATTGCTTGTTTTAGAGAAAATTGTTCTCTTGCAAAGAAATATACTGATATTGTATACATAAAAAATACATTTGCAATATTAATAATACTTGTATATGGAACGGATTCAACACCAAAAAGAGCAATACCAAGAGGAATACCTAGATTTCCAGTATTTCCAACTAACGCTGTACCTAAATATATTGATTCATCTGTACGAGAGCTAAAAACGATCTTTGATATAAAAATTAAAATAGTAAGTGTTGTTAGAACAATAATTAAATAAAAAATTGGAGACATAATAAATTCATAATTTATTGGTGTTTTTGTTAATCCCCAAAGAATTAAAATTGGTTGAAAAAAATATAAAGATAATAAAACTAAAGTTTTTTCATCTATTTGGGTTGTAAATTTTTTTTTAGCAATAAAACCTAATAAAATAAAAAAATAAACAGGTAAAACGCAGAGTATTGCTTCGATGATAAATCCCTAATAAAAATTTAGGGATTTTATCATTAAAGGGATAAAAAAATAGAAAATAAGATTATGGAATCATAATCCCTTTTATCATAAAGAAAATTGCAGCAGAAAGAATTGCAGCAGCAGGAACAGTTATAATCCAAGCAGCAATAATTTTACTTACAGCCTCTCTTTTTACATATTTTGTTCTTTTTGCATCTTTAAAATTCTTTTTATCAAGTCTAACTATATTCTCTTTTTCATCAATCTTTTTATATAAATCAACAATTTTTATATAATCTTCTTTTGATTTTTCCTCTATTGCTTCAAATATAGCTAATTCACTAAATAAATCTGTTAACTCTTTTTTATCTTTTTTAAATTTCTTTCTAACTTTTTGTGCAAATCTTGATTCATTTGCATCTAAAAATTCTCTTAAAAATCCTACTCCAAAAACTCCACCAACTGCAATATGAGTCGAAGAAACAGGAAGCCCTAACTGACTTGCAATAATAACAGTAAGGGCAGCTGCAATTGCAATAGAAAAAGCTCTTATTTGGTCAAGTTCAGTTATCTCAGAACCAACTGTTTTAATCAGCTTTGGACCATATAAAACGAGTCCTACAACAATACCAAATGCACCAACAGCCATAACCCAAAAAGGGATAGAGGCTTTACTAGAAATTTCAGAATTCAAAATAGCATCATTAATAGCAGCTAATGGTCCAATAGCATTTGCAACATCATTTGCACCATGTGCAAATGATAAAAGTGCAGCAGAAAAGATCAAAGGAATAGTAAAAAGATTATTCACACTATTTCTATTATTTTCAAGTCGTAAAGAAGCTTTTATAATTAATTTTTTTGACCAAAAGAAAGATATTATTGCTAAAACTAAAGCAATAGCACCAGCAGTATAAAAATCTAATTTTATAACTTCTTTTAAACCTTTTAAAATGATATACGTACCAAAAGACCAAGTCATAATTGCTATTAAAATAGGAACAAACTTTATTGCAGCTGTAATCTTATCTTCTTTATAAATTATTTGTTTTTTAATAAAATATAAAAATCCAGCAGCAACAATAGCTCCTAATAAAGGAGAAATTATCCAAGAAGAAACTATTTCAGTCATAGTGTCCCAATTTACAATTGAAAAACCTGCTGCTGCAATTCCTCCTCCCATTACTCCACCAACAATAGAGTGAGTAGTTGAAACAGGAGCTCCAACCGAAGTTGCAAAGTTTAGCCATAACGCAGCAGATAATAAAGCGGCTGTCATTGCCCAAATAAAAATTTCTGGGTTAGGAATTAAAGCTGGATCAATTATTCCATTTTTTATAGTTTTTACAACTTCTCCACCTGCGATAAATGCTCCTAATGCTTCAAATACAGCAGCAATCACTATCGCCCAAAACATAGTTAAAGCTTTTGAACCAACAGCTGGTCCTACATTATTTGCAACATCATTTGCACCTATATTCATAGCCATATAAGCACCAAAAACTGCACCAATAATTAAAAAAGTATTATTAGGAACATCTCCATTTGATGTATATGACCATAAAAATACAACTACCATAAAAAGTAGTGCAAGAGAAAGCTTCGCAAAACTTGATAAAGTTTTTTCTTTTGCTTTATCAAACTTGTTGATTGTGTTTAAATCCAAGAGTAACCTTTCATGTAACCATTTTGTTATTTATATTAGCTAGTATTATAGTGGGAAGTTGCTTATCAAAGCTTTAAATTTGCTTAAGTTATTTGTGGTGTTTCTCTATAAAATATAGAGATTTATTTTTTATATAAAGTAGAGAGATTTATTTTAGTGGAAAAAGAGATTAATCTCTTTTTCTACTTCTATCACCCGATGGCTTTCTATCACCACTTGGTCTTGGTTTTCTATCACCTGCTGGTCTTGAAGCTCTATCACCAGATGGT
>ERZ724503.1019-NODE-1019-length-12669-cov-5.078722_pt1 | contig 12669 bp, 27 predicted proteins | sample MGYA00376036_ERZ724503 | MGnify/ENA primary metagenome ERZ724503 (study PRJEB28724, sample SAMN07190885) | wastewater metagenome | isolation source: influent of sewage treatment plant in Hong Hong | place: Hong Kong | collected 2016-03-17 ...
GCTTTTATTATTTTATTGTCCCGATAGGGCTATATCGCCCACTACTACTAAAGGACACTAACCTCCCAACACCACAAAAAACCTTGTTCGCTACTGTACCACAACACACCTTTAAGCCGTGTCATTGTGCAAACACGCCTATTGTCCACGCCACAACACAGTTATAAATACTCTTCGCCACCTATACGTTTTTGCCGTCTCCACCAAAAAATGTAACAATTATTAAGACTTAACAATGCCCTATTGCATTTTTTATGACTTAGCCCTTATAATACTAACGACAGAAAGCCCACAAAAACAGCAATCATACGTCTGTTTTAGTAGGCAATACTGTTTACACCCTACTATAGGAGCGATACGCTGTGTTTGATTCATCTTTTTACCTTATGACCTATGATGATGACGTGTTTAGCACGGTTTTACCGGCAAACACGTTCGTATGTGATGCACAAACCTATGAATGGGACGAGGAGTAACCACAATGTCCCTTTTTGAACTTATCGGCATTGTTGCCTTTATACGCTGGTCTATCAAGTTTCTATCCCCTCGGCCTGTCAGAGTACCTGCCAAGCACTAAAACCATCCCACAAAGGCAACAAACCGCCTTCACGTCCCTTTAACCTTTAGGAGCCTAAACAATGCAACAAGAAGTGACAAAGTACCAGTTCCATGACGCGTTTAAGCGTATGGGACGAGGTGAACAATTCAGCTATGCTGGGCTGAGCGCCTTATATGATTATCTTGATGACGTTGACCCTGAGTACAGCCTTGATGTTATCGCATTGTGCTGTGAATTCACAGAGTACGATAGCTTGGAGGGATTCCAAGAAGAATACGGTGACGAGTACGATTCTATTGCCAAAATAGAGGAGAACACCCTCGTTATCCGCATTCCCAACAGTGACGGTTTTATTGTAGGGGGGTTTTAATCATGGCTTATGGCACTGGCAAACAACTGTCAATTAAAGACGCGCTCAAGGGCGTTGAAATCGCACCCAACACAAAACCTAAGCGGTTTGAGTGGGGCGTGGTGCAATACCAGACACCCAATAACGAGACACGGTGGCGTTACCACAACACTGATATTGTCACGCTTACAAAAACCGGCGATATCATTTTAAATAGTGGTGGCTTTCGCACTATGACAACAAAAGAAAAAACAAACAATATCCTGACGCATATCGGCCAAAGGTTAAGTTATCGCCGGTGGTTTATCCACCAAGCCAATGGCCTATGGACCGTGTCAAACCGGCAAGACGGCCTACACGTGCCGTATTTTGACGGCTTAAACCTATCTAAAGCCAACGACTTAGAAACGCAAATCGAAGCCCAAAAAGCCCAACTAGAACAAATTAAACTGCGCAAAGCAATTTTAGAATATTCAAAATTGTACACTTTGGAGTCGGCTTTACCAGACGGTAAGGCCACCGAGGGCGATTGTTGGTTGTGTTGCGGTATCGCACACAACGAACGGGAACACCTGTTAGCGCATATTAAAGAAGGATACGTTATGACACATTTAGCGTGCAGAGCCCTTGAAGCAAACGGATATTCACCAACTGAGTATATGTTTCAGGTGCGGATGGACGCCGTGCAACGCAGTGTCGCAAAATACCTTTATAAAGCCTTGGGGGTTTAATTATGAAAATAATCATTGAACATGACGGCAGTGATATCGCTTACCCGGAATGCAATGGGGCAACCACGCTAGCCACGTTGCACTATATAATACTCACGATTGCTGACTTATACGATTGCCCACTGTCTGATTTAAATATTCGTTTTGTTGACGAGTAACACAACTTAACCGGCAAGGGTGTAATAGGCTCCACCTTTGCCGGTCCCCTTCGGGGTTTTGTTAGAGCCTACAACCAAAGGGAGCCTAAACCATGCCAACAATCATCACGCCAACACCACCAAAGCCGTTTATCGCCTACACGGCTCAAGAATTAAAAACATTATTTCCCGATGCCTTTGATAAGGCATTGGAACGGCATAAAGAATCCGAGTATGAAAACCCGTATTACGGTCAAGAGGTGTGGGATAGTTACAAAGCCTTAATTGACGAACTAGGCTTGGAAATGTCCGACTATAGTTTTGATTATTTTGATTCATACCGTAACAGAATCCGCTTTCGTGATGCTGACGCGCTAGAACTGGAGGGGGTACGCGCCTATAAATACGTTATTAATCGCCTGGCATTTAAGCAATACACGGGATGGGCTTTATTAAACTGTATGAAAAAAGGCAACGTAAGAGGCTATGAACGCCGCAAACAGTCTTGGGGTAAACCGTGGGTTAAAAACGATTGCCCGCTAACAGGCGTATGTTATGACGATATTTTAATCGACAAGCTGACATCGTACCTATTAAAGGCTAAAGTGAGCTTGCGAGAGGCGCTTTCATGGGTTATGGACGAAGCTACCGAATTGATTGAACAAGAGTACTATTCACGCTGTACCGAAGCGTATTTTTTAGAGGAATGCAATGACCGTGACGTATTGTTCACAGAATCCGGCGAGGAGGTAACTGACTATGACAACTAAGCACACACCTCAACAAACCCTTGCGGGGCATACGCCCGGGCCCTGGAAAGTGATTACAAATTCAGATAGACAGTTAACTATAAGCACAGTAAAACCATTAATTGGTAGGCAATACATAACACATATAGCGCAAGTTAATTTTACACCTGTTGATAGTCCAGAAGCCAACGCCAATCTAATAGCTGCAGCGCCTGAAATGTTGGAAGCGCTTGTCGATGCTGAAACTGTGTTGGGTGAGAACTTGCAATTTATTACAGACCTTGCAGACCTTGCCATAAGACAACGTGATTCCAAAACCTTAAAGCGCTTAGAGCAATTGAATGACGGTTGGGTGCGGCTAGTGAAAGCCATAGCAAAAGCACGGGGGGAGGTGTAGCCATGGCCTTGTATTTTGAACCCATTCCAGAATATGGGAATCAATACGCCATAGTTGAGTACAAGCACGGTTGGTTCGGTGTAGCAGACCGCAACGGTTTTGACTTGCACCTGCCGTTCAACAATCTTTTGCGCGAATCCTACCCCAGTATTGAAATGGCAAAAGGTGCTTTTGCTATCTATATGGCAGACTTCAATACAAAAGAAGGGGAGGTGTAACCGTGCTTAATTTCATAGAGTATGTGTTATCGACGCCTATAACATGGATACCGCTTGTGTTTTTAACTTGCGCGTTGTTATCGGCGATACAGATGCTAACCGGGGGAGGTGGTAAACGTGGCTGATGCAAGGTGGTATATAATCGGGCCGACAAGTTGGCAAAGAACAGGTTTGCCAAGCGTTATCTTAAACATGGCAGCATACGCAAACGCGGGTGCCGCAAAAAATAACCTAAAAAATGGGGAGTCGGTTTATAAGATATCAATAGAACCGGTATATTCAGCAACACTTGCTATAAAGGGGGTGTAGCCGTGGCAGTTGACACAATACCGTTTGAGCCCATCACAACGAACCATTGGAACGATTATGGCCAACGTGTAGCGTTTACAGCGTATCCGTACAAAAAACCACCCTACACGGCTTTAATGCCAGCGTACTACTGTTTATTTGGCAATCGCTACCCTTGGCAACTGGAGGATAAACCGTGCTTGATTTCATAAACCTACACCCGAACCTAACATTTTTAATAGGCGGATTGGGTATTCTAGTGTTGGCGATGTTTAGCAGTAGTGGGGAGTCGTACTGATATGGTGCACTGGATTGTCGTAATTGGTTTAAGTGCGGTATTGCTGGCAATGCTAGCATACCCGTTTTTAGAAATACACCGCACCACCCAAGATATCAAGCGTAGTCGTATAAAACATAAAGCCTATTTATGGCAGTTGCGTAAGGCCAAGCGTTTTAAAAAGCGTGGTAGCGCTTGTGTTTTTATTGTCCGTTAGTTATGAGGTACAGAGATTATGGCCGTAGTGTTGAATGCAGACGACTGCAAAGCGCTGAGGGTGTTGTTAGACGTAGTGGCCGAAGATAGAGGCGGATGGCTCAAAGTGTTAGAGCGGGCGGGAGACCCGCGTCACGTGGTGTCAACTGCTGTAGTAAGGCTATGGGCGAAAGTAGGCCCACTAGGTAAGGAACCGGCTTAACTTAGTTCGTGTGTCGATGGAACATAACTGGAGACGAGACCAATGGGAAAACCCGATTATTCCGGCATGGACGATATCTATCCTGAAACTGTACTCGATAAAGTAAACCCGGCAAAGCAACTGGGTAAAACCCTGCATCGTGAGGGCTTGGCCAAAACGGTAGGCGTGTTTGTCTGTATTGGCTTGGCCGTATGGGGCGTAGCATCCTTTTTGGGGTGCGCGAACTTTAAAAACGCTGGCAACACACTTACCAACGTCTCTGTAAGAGAATCCTACAAACGGCAAGCCAAGCACTGTGACCCCAATCCGATTTATTCTTGGTTGGTAGGTTATGATAATCGGTTGTGCGAATTGACTTTGCAAGAATTTGTGGATAAGGCTATCGCAGCGGGGACTGTGAAGGTGGCGGGCGAAGCTATCGACGAAGCAACCTTAGACCAGCTGGTGCAACGTGGCGTTAAAGAGTTTGACAAAGGGTCTAAACTTTTGACAGCCTCAACAACCGCACCATTGCCCGGTGATAGCCAAGTGGGTAGTCATTTTAAGTAACTAGTGGTATATTATAAATTCACGCTCTTTTGTTCAAAACTCCTTATGGTTGTAGCCACCTGTTAGCACCAGGTGGCTTTTTTATAACTGGAGGTGGAGGGTGAATTGTTAAGATTCCGTAATACTACTTGATACGACCTATTGGGATACAGTATACTACTTAGTAGGCGCATTAAGAATGCGTCGTGTTAGGAGAAAGGTACGCAACATGAGTTTAGAATCTTTATTAGAGCGGTTGTCGGGCGACAGCGGTACTTCGGTCTATATCGACAATCGGACTAAAGACAGCGTGATTGCTGCTATTGTCCGTGAGTTGGTAGACGACCGGAGCATCTCAGGCAAGCAAGAGTTTACTGAAGCCTTGAGCGCCTTAATCGAACGCCGCTACACCGATATCGGTTTCGCCACTGCCCTGGGTGATGTAGCTGACGTGGTACTAGAAATGTTCCCTGTGTCGCCCGCCCCATCTGTAGAGGATTAAACAATCGTGCCTGTACAATTAAAAGCCGAAGGGTTTTTTGACGAAGACATCGTTAAAAACCACACGTCTGTATACCGCCTTGAACGTTCGTTTTTAGACGACGTTCAAACCAGTATCCGTATCACAAAGCCCTCAGACCCCTCATTCGAGGCATCAACAGAGGAGCTGGGCCTTGGGCCTTTAACGTCACTGTTTGGCGCCGAGCTATCTATGTCGGTAGACGTTGAAGGTTTTTGGGTTCCCTCTACGGGCACGTTATTGGTTAAGCAGGTGGTGTCGTAGACGGCCATGGCAAAGGTGCGGGCTAAAAACTATCTACAACATAGCTATGACCCTGACGACCTGAGACGGTGGCTGCCAAAGCTACGAGACAACGGTTTTGTTTTTGAACCGGTGTTTGAGGCTTTTGGCGGCCCCCGCAACGGGGTTTTACTTAGGATCCAACACAAAGTATCTGGATGCGAGTTCAAAGACCTTGAGGAGGCGTACAAGTGGCTGTCAAGTTGGTTGGACGATACCACTATCTTTCCAGCTTCTTAGCCCACTACACGCGCCCAGTTTTGTATTGCCAGTATTGTTTCTGGCAAGCCTTCCACCAAGCGTATCGGTTCTGCCCATACGGCCATGGACTGATGACACCAGGTGGTGAGTCGTATGCCCACTTGTTAGACGATATTTTAGGAGACGTGTAGTGCTAAACGCCATACGCGCACCCTACGCCATTAGCCAGCTTGTCGGTACGGTTAACCACTACCCGCACGTCAAGGCAGCCATGCGGTTTGACCAGCCCGACAGCAGTCTTGAGTACCTCAAGCGCGAGGTGCGTGAAGTTGACGAGGCCCTGACCAACGCTGGCCACGGGAGCAAGCGGCGCGTGATTGAGGAGTTGGGCGATGTGATTGTGACCGCTGCCGTGATGGTAAAGAATCTGGGCGGGTGCTGGACGGTCACCACGCGCCAGGCAGCCCAGCGGATTGCTAGGCGGGTGCATAAGGCTGATTTGTATATGTCACGGCCCTGGCCAGAGGCTTGGGCCAAAGCTAAGGAGGATGTCGGGTAATGGATAGATTAAATTTATGCGCCCACGGAGACGGCTGGCGCATTGTTCACTGCAAAGACACGAGCGACGGCGTTGTGGCATCACCGCTTGGTAAAGAGCCGTTCTTGGTTGTTGAAGGCCAGGCTTTCGACTATTACGGCGTGGCGTGTAGCCAGCAGGCCATTGAAGGGCTGTATAAGCAACTAAGGGCTATACACGGCGACGACAATAAGCCATACCACGACGATATGCGTGCCATCGCGTTTGGCTTGCTAGATGTGTTGAAGGCGGTGCGGTAATGGACTTTGAAGCAGAGGCCAAGGCGATTATAGACAAGATTCTGTATGGTGCAGGGTTCGACTTTGACGAGTTTACAGCCGACACCCTCCGCCGTGCTTACGAGGCTGGGGTGGCTGCCGGGAAAGATAGCTGCGCATGGATGGAGCCTCTAGTTTACAGAGGTGACGCGTGATGACTAACCCACTACAACAGGCGATAGAGCGCAGCCGGGCGGCGTCTGACTGGTGTACTACTGAGGAGCGCGTGTTTCGCGAAGCCGCAGCCATTATGGTGGAGGCGTTACCCGATTTAATTCACTGGGCAAAACGTGGACTAGAGGATATTGAAAGCGTTACAGCCTCGGCCTTGCTTGAGACGGCCATAGCAAGGGCTGAAATTGCAATTGCCAAAGCCAACGCGCTGTTTAAGGAGGGCGAGGGGGTAGCTGTTAATGCTTCCTACGACGAGGACGAGGTTTTGAGGATGTGCGTAGATGGCGTCTTAACACTCGACCAAACGGCAGAGCTGTTAGGGGTATCTAAGGACCGCTTTAAGGCTGCTATCGATAAATATAAGGAGGCACCCCGTGAATAACCCCACCGAAACCCTGGACGCCATTGAGCATGCGTTGCAGAAATACGCATCAGCACGCGATTTTATTTATCTTGACCCTGAAAATGACGTAATTAAAGAAGGCGTTGTTTTTGGGGCCGGGGACAGCCTAGGCAACGCCGCTTTTGATGCTCTCGCCCACCTCGCCACGCTACGGCAACAGGTGGCGGATTTGGTGGCCATGACCACTAACCAACCTACCGACGAGAAGTTTGATGACTTGGTCGAATGGATTCGACAGTATGTCGAGGCGAACAAGGACCAATGCAGGGGCGGCACTGGGATGGCTGAGATGGATGCAAGGGAAATTCGAGAAGCCGTTCGGAGCAGAATTAAACAGCGGATTCTGTCGATGTTTACCGTCCACCTCGCAGCCGACGGAGGGCAGGGCGCGTGCCAGCCATAACCGTACGTATTTCTGAGGCCCTTCACGCTCGTGTAAAAATTGCAGCGGCAATCACTGGTAAAGGAATGAATGATGCCTATGAGCAAGCGCTGAAGGACTTTGCTGCAAAACATGCAGGTGATGTCCGGACAGCAAAAGATGCAAAAAAAGGAGCCCAACCCCATGACCACTAACGCAGATGCTAACGCAGATTTTCAATCTGCTAACCAACCCACCGACGCGACTATTGGCGTTTGCAGCATGGAGCAGGAGTATTTGGACGACACAACACAGAAGTTAATTGCCGCCAATCATCGACTCACCGCCCAGCTAGCCGCCAAACAGGCCGAGGCGAAGGCGTTGGAGTCGTGGGGGGAACAGCAGCATCATGCGCTCTATGCTCTAAACGAAGGGGTCGAGTGTTATTGCGTAGACACGTCAAAAATATGCCGTGGGTGTGAGGATACCATCAATGCACTCAGCACCCCCAAGCCCCAACCCGTAGACGCCTCGTCCCTGGCGCGGATTGCACGGGTGGCGCTGGTTGCGTACAAATTCATGCACGCTGAAAAAAGTACCAACTGCGGGATAGATTTTTGGTCCGAGTTCGTGGATGCGTACAATGCCATTCAACCCAACGACATCGCCCTGGCCCAAGCGCTGGCAGGGGGTGCGTGATGCTGGTTGCAGATTTGTTTTCTTGTGTCGGGGGCCACGCATTGGGTTATATGCGTGCAGGTTTTGAACCTGGCTTCTTTTGCGAAGTTCGACCGGAGCGGATTGACGTGCTAAGGAAGCAATTCCCCTCTATTCCAGTAGTGCGTGGCGTTGAGAATGTTCGTTGCCCTATAGGGGAGATTGTCATCGGTGGGCCACCGTGCCAGCGGACTAGTGTTGCTGCTGCAATACACGGCTACAGGTCCGGGGATTCACTTTGGCCGCAATATCGAAAGGTGATAGGAGATGGGTCATTTGAGTGGGCAATTATCGAGCAGCCACCAGGCAACAAAGACTGGGAGAATACGGTTTCGAGAGATTTGGCGACAGATGGATGGGCCTGTCAATGGCACACCATCACAGCTAGCGAACTTGGTTACCCACATATTAGACGGCGACGTTTCGCCATTGCCAACCGTAACCTGTCGAGACTTCAAAGCGCCGGGGATGCCTTGCCATCCGCGATTGAAAGCGTCAAGAGGGCTGCCTCTGCCAGAAGAGCTTGGATTCAGTCCATCCCCAGAGTTATGCGAATGGTTGATGGGGTTTCCCGTGGGGTGGACAGACAGCAACGCATAGAAGCGATTGGTGATAGCAATCCACCTGAGATGGCAGAAGCAATATTCCTGGCAATCAAAGGAGCCACCCCATGACCCTAGCCGCTGAAAACATCGCGCTCAAAGCCGAGAACGCACGGCTGAGGAAGGCGCTGCGCTTTTACGACAAAGCGTATTGTGCTAATTGCCACAATTTTATTTCTAGTACAGCTACCGAAGCCCTCGCCCAGCCCACCCCCACCACGCCAGAGACCGACAAGGCGCAGGCTGTCGAAGCGTATCGAGGAGGTGCGTGATGGACGAATTAACCGTAGAGAAGCTCATCGAAATAAAAGAACACTTGATGAAGCACCAGTTTATTGGGGCGAAGGCGCATTGCTCCGTTTGCGGAGCCCCTCTAGTACGGAAGGAGACCTATAACTTTTGTACGCACCAGTACATCGTTGTTAGTTCCTGCGAATGTGGAAGTTGGGAGGAATCTAAGTGATGGGCGCCTCGGGCAAACGTTACATAAGTCTCGATCCACCACGCAGTATTTACGATTACATTCACCCTGATGACTGGCATCGGATACCGGAGGCCGAGAAGTTTATTGCTTTTTTACTCTATGAGGTACGCAAACACGAAGATGAGGACACGCAACAATGGAAGTGAATTACGTTGTAAACCAAGGCTGCGAGCGATTAATACTCAGGCCGACAACCGAGGTAGAGCAAGATGTTTTATCTCTGTTTAAATTAGTAGACGTTTGCCACGATGTCGATTGTGGTAGACCTATACTGATTCTGACCGCCCGCGCCACAGTGAACGATTTAACGCCGATAGCCAATACTGCAAAAGAGGTTTGCGCCCCCGAAACCGTACCCAGCCCCGCTAGAAAAATGTTTACTGTTAAACGAAAGCTCACATTACTGGAAAAGCAGCACATGAAATGGCTGGTTATGCGTACTTCGGGTAAATCTAACGTTAAAAGAGCTATCGCTGATATGTATGGTATTCATGTAAATAACGTAAACGCTCTGCTAAGAGGGTCCGCGTATAAGTCGATAACACCAGTGCGCCCACCAGCAGAGACCACAGCCTGGCTTCGTGATGTAGTGTTAGATGGACGTAAGGAAGGTCAAACTAATGAACCGATTTGAAATTCTCGAATCTGTTAATCGCGTTTTGAGTGAACGTCAAGAGACGCACGGTGACGCCTACGCGCAATTTAGCTTATGCGCAAAATTGGTGAACGCCTACTTTGGAACTGACTTCACCCCAGCGGATATGGCGACTATCAATCGTTTTCAAAAAATGTCGCGGGATAAAATCGGCGGGTTCCATATCGACAATACCCTCGACAGTATTGGGTACACGGCCATCGAAGGGGAGATACGGTGTCTTGATGCTGCTCAAATCGTACAAAAAGAAATATCCGACGAAGAGCTACAACAGTTCTTAGACCTGCAAAACGAGACCCCTATTGTACCTGACCCGGTTAGGCGGTTAGTGGTGGACTTGAATAAACGCAATACTGAGGTACTGTTAAGTAAGCCTAAGTCTAGTAAGTAAGTAGAAAGGACCCTTTCCTATGGCAAACGCAGACATTTCTCAATACACGATGGACGTAGCCGCCGTTGCAGCCCTTTTCGGGTACAATGAAGACTACGTTCGCCGGATGGCGCGAAACAAACGGATACCCTCGATTAGACGAGGGCGGGAATATCGTTTCAAGCGCAGTGACTTGGAACGCGCTATTTTAAACGGCGGCAGCCAACCCCAGGCTGCTATTGACCTCAGCGACTTGTAGGCAGCCCCACTGTGACGACCTTACAGACCGATAAAGCCCGGTGGATTAACGACCTTGTTTCCGCTGGGTTCGCTTTGACGCCCCTTCTCAGCAACGGCAAGGGTGCCTACCTCGATAACTGGCAGAACACGCCTTACGACCCTACAGTCTGCCCTGAAGACTTCCCAGGGAACTATGGCGTGGTTCTGACTGATGACTTGTTGGTTATCGACGTGGACCCTAAGAACTTTCAAAAAGGCGATGACCCTTATATGCGGTTGCGCCTTGACTTGGGCCTGGGCGCTAACGAGGAGTTCGATACTTACACTGTGTTGACGGGTGGCCTTACCCGCAACGGCAAGCAGAGTAAGCACGTCTACTTTCGTAAGCCCGCTAACGCTAAGGTATGCGCGCACATCCCCGTTTACGGTAAAGGGGTTGAGGTCAAGTCCTACGGCGCCCAGCACGTCGGCCCAGGGTCGATACACCCTGAGACAGGTAAACCTTACACCGTACTCTGTGGTAACCCTAGTGAGCTTATGGACGCGCCTGCGGATTTGTTGGAATGGTTTAGGCGGGTTGAACTACCTGGGGCGTCTAGCAGCCCTCCGGTGGAGGCTGTTGACCAGCAAACTTTGACACGGTTTACGGCGTACCTGCTATCTGTAGAGCCCGCTGTCCAACGCCAGGGGGGTGACGAGCATACCGTGTTTGTTGCGCGGCAAGGCCACGATTTAGGACTGGCCGAAGAAGAGACGTACATGCTGATGCTGAACGTCTTTAACCCGCGATGCCAGCCCCCCTGGAAACCTGACGAGCTACGCATCAAGGTGCGTAACGCCTATAAATACGCCAAGAAACCTTTAGGCAATACCCATCCCGCTGCTGATTTAGGGCCAGTGCCCCGCGTGCCCGACTTGTGTCCTAAAGACGCTAAGACCATAGCTCGTGAGGAAGCCGAACGCGACGCCGGTATTATCTGGGACCTTGAGTGGAAGTGGCGTTACGAGGATGGTAAGGGTCGAGTCGGTAACTACGAGCTTATTTCTACCATGCGTAATTGCATGAACCAATTTAAGCTACCCTCAAACCCGCCCGAGTTCGTCAACCCCCTGCACGAATTAATTCGCTTAAATCGTTTCTCAGCCCAGATAGAGTTCACCCGTCAAGCCCCGTGGCACCCTGTGGGCCACATACTTGGTAACTGGACTGGTACTGACACCCAGGCGTTTCGCGGATATCTGTCCAACACCTTGAATTACAACCCAAAAGCGTCTGACATTATAGACAGTGTGTACGCTTACGCCTATGACGTTGGCTACCACCCTATCCGACAGTGGCTCATGGGCCTTAAATGGGATGGTGTGCATAGGATAGACAGGCTTTTGCCATATTACGCTGGCAGCGCTGACACTCTGTACACCCGCGCTGTTGGGGCTTGCACCATTATTGGGGCCGTGGCCCGGATTATGGACCCAGGGTGCAAGTTTGACAATATGCTCATCCTAGAAGGCCCGCAGGGCGCTGGTAAATCCACTTTTTGCAAGATTCTAGGCGGGGCGTACCACAGTGAAGTCAATCTGACGATGGTCAAAAGTAAAATGGCTGACTTGGCGGACATCCTCAGCAGTACGTGGATAGCCGAAGCCGCAGAGATGACTCATAAAACAGATGAAATCCACGAACTGATCAAACAGTTCCTAAGTTGCACACACGATAAGGTCCGTCGTGCGTACCGGCGTGACGCTGAAGTGTTACCCCGGCAGAGTATCATAATCGGCACAACTAACTTCACGGCTGATTATCTAGGCGATCAGACAGGCAACCGCCGGTACTGGCCTGTCACGGTCGGCGTGATGCGTTTAAGCGAACTGGCCCGAGACCGCGATCAACTTTTTGCGGAAGCCCTATACGCTTGGGAGGCCGGTGCGCCAACCTATTTAGTAAACCCAATGGTGCGTGAAGAAGCGATGATCGCCCAACAAGCCCGGACGGACTACGAACCTTGGGCTGACTTAGCGGCTGAGCGCATTGCTCAACTAATCGAACTCGCTGAAGATAAGACCGTACGGTTCCTGCCCACCTCGTTCTTGTTGACCAATGTTTTAGGTTTGACTGTTAAAGAGCAGAACACCCACAGTCAACGGCGTTTACAC
>ERZ724503.1028-NODE-1028-length-12619-cov-4.696832_pt1 | contig 12619 bp, 7 predicted proteins | sample MGYA00376036_ERZ724503 | MGnify/ENA primary metagenome ERZ724503 (study PRJEB28724, sample SAMN07190885) | wastewater metagenome | isolation source: influent of sewage treatment plant in Hong Hong | place: Hong Kong | collected 2016-03-17 ...
GTCGATTAGCTCCGTCCCCTCGGCCATCGAAGAAAACCAGAACGAATTCCGCTTCTGGAATTCGATCCGGCGCTTAGGGCCGGCCGCCCGCACGTCGCGACGATACCATGGCCGGACTTCACTTTGATGTGTCTATCCTTCTCAGCGCCGACATTGCAGTGTCGTGGAGGGATATTATGTCCATTGCTTATCTGCCGGCTTGCCACGCGAGCAGCAGATCCGTCTGACGTCGGGGGGCGGAACGCCAGCACAGGTATCGCTGTTGAATCCCGGAGAGTGTGCGTGGCCGGGGTTCGCGATCCGGATGAGTGCCATGACGATTACCATAAGACCGTTGCCTGCAGAATCGGCAGGCGCTCCTGGCGTCAAATATCCATCGCCCGCCGCCACCGACATCCTGCGCCAGACTGCGGCGCAGACCTTTCGCGACGTCAGGTCATATACCGAGAAGCTCGCCGCGCCGCTGTCCGCCGAAGATCAAGTCGTCCAGTCCATGCCGGACGCGAGTCCGACCAAGTGGCACCGCGCGCATACGACCTGGTTTTTCGAACAGTTCCTGCTGGCGCCGCAGGGACCGGGGTACCGGGTCTTCGATCCGCGCTTCGCCTTTCTGTTCAACTCCTATTATGTCGCGGCTGGGCCCCGCCACGAGCGGCCGAAGCGGGGGCTGATCACGCGACCCAGCGTGTCCGAAGTCGGCGTCTATCGCGTCTATGTCGATGCGGCGGTCGAGCATTTGCTTGCGACCTGCCCCGCCGATCAGCTTGGCGACGTCTTGCGCATTGTCGAGATCGGCCTCAATCACGAGCAGCAGCATCAGGAGCTGATGCTCACCGACATCCTGCACGCATTTGCCCAGAACCCTTGCGCCCCGGCCTATGACGAGTCGTGGCGGCCGCCCGGTGACGGTGCGGCAAAGGTCGGTGAATCGCGTACCCTGGAGGCTCCGTTAGGCGGCCGCCGCAACGGGCTGAACGGCTACAAGCCGGGTTACATCGAGCTTCCTGAGGAAATTCGCACGATCGGGCACACCGGCGGCGGCTTCAGCTTCGACAATGAAGGCCCCGCCCACCGCGTGCTCGTCGGCCCCGTGCGGATATCCCGCAGCCTCGTGACCAATGGCGAGTGGCTCGCCTTCATGCACGATGGCGGCTATAATAGTCCTACTTTGTGGCTGTCCGACGGGTGGGCGACGGCAAGCGCCGAACATTGGCACGCGCCGGGATACTGGCGCGAGGTCGATGGGGTGTGGTTCGCGATGACGCTCGGCGGGCTGCGCCCGATCGATCCCGCCGCGCCGGTCTGCCACATCAGCTATTACGAGGCCGACGCCTTCGCCCGCTGGAGCGGACGCCATCTTCCGAGCGAAGCGGAATGGGAAGCGGCGGCAGCCACGGGAGAACTCGACGACGCCTTCGGCGTTGTATGGCAATGGACGCGAAGCGCTTATGCGCCGTACCCCGGCTTTCGTGCGCCGTCCGGCGCGATCGGCGAATACAATGGCAAGTTCATGGTCAACCAGTTAGTGCTGCGCGGCAGTTCCTGCGCCACTCCGGTCGGCCATGCGCGCCCCACTTACCGCAACTTCTTCTACCCGCCGGCGCGATGGCAATTCACCGGGCTCCGACTGGCTGAGCCCTCCATCTGACGAAGGAATAACCGTTTCCGGCATGGTTAGAGACTCGATCGCAGCGCCTGTGCGCCTCGCGCAACAGGCCGAAAAACTCGACCCGGCGCGCCTTGCCTTCCGCCAAGACGTGTGGTCCGGCCTCACCCAAGACCACAAGAGCATTCCGCCGAAGTACTTCTACGATCAACGCGGCTCGGAACTGTTCGAGGCGATCACGCGGACGCCGGAATACTATCCGACCCGCGAAGAGCTTGCGATCCTGACCGACAACGCGGCGGCGATCGCCGGCTACATTCCGGCCGGGTCGGCGATGATCGAATTCGGCAGCGGCTCCACCGCCAAGGCGCGCATCCTGCTGCAGGCGGCGCAAGTCGCAGCCTACGTCCCGGTGGACATTTCCGGCGCCTTCCTGACAAGCGAAGTCCAGCGCCTGGAGACCGACCTGCCCGGCTTGAAGGTGTTCCCCGTCGCGGCCGATTTCACCCGCCCTTTCCAACTGCCGGCCGAAATCGCGCAGATGCCGCGGGTCGGCTTCTTTCCCGGCTCGACGCTGGGCAATTTCGAGGCGCACGAGGCGACCGCGTTCCTGCGCCACGCGGCGAAGCTGCTCGGCCCCGACGCGCGGCTGATCATCGGGATCGATCGCGTGAAGGAGCCCGATATTCTCCACCGCGCCTACAATGATTCCGCGGGCGTGACGGCCGCGTTCAATCTCAACCTGCTGCGCCGGATCAATCACGAGCTCGACGCCAATTTCGACCTCGATGGATTTTGCCACTACGCCTTCTACAACCGCGAACATCACCGGGTGGAAATGCATCTGGTGAGCCGCGCGCGGCAAAAGGTGCGGATCGGCGGGCGCGCCTTCGAATTCCGGCGCGGCGAGACGATCCATACCGAGAACAGCTACAAGTTTACGCCCGAACTGTTTCGCACGATCGCGCAAGGCGCCGGGTGGCGACAGGCCGCCGTGTGGTCCCAGCCCGACGACGCCTTCTCGGTTTACGTTCTTCTTTCCGAGGAAGAGACGTATATCAGCGATTGACGTGCGACTGACGGCGAACGGGCCGCACGCCGGCAGATGCGCGGCCCGGCGAATTCCGATTCCACCGGAACAGAATTCGCACTAGCGTATCGGCGTCTCGTCGCACGACGATCGCCACCACGCCAACCGATTCCGGGATCATTGCATGAAGATCGTTGGGTTTGAAACCGACGCGGGGCTGCGGCTCGGCGTCGTCGAAGCAGATCAGGTCGTCGACCTGCAGGCCGTCGACGCGAACACGCCGAACGATCTCGGCGTCCTGCTCGCGCGCACGAATGGCGACCTCAGCGCATTGCGCGATCTCGTTGCGCGCGCGCCGGCTGCGGCGCGCGTTCCGCTGCAGGGGTTGCGGTTCGCCCTGCCGGTCGCGCGGCCGGGCAAGGTCGTATGCCTCGGGCTCAACTATCTCGAGCACGTGAAGGAGGGGCCGCAGCGCGACAACGTCCCGCAACATCCCACCATCTTCATGCGCAGCCTCACCTCGCTGGTCGCGCATGAAGGCGCCATCCTCCGCACGCGCATCACCGAGACACTCGACTACGAGGGCGAACTGGCGGTCATCATCGGCAAGCGGGTAAAGCACCTCACCGTGGATACGGCAGCGTCGTGCATCGCCGGCTACTCCTGCTTCAATGACGGCTCGGTGCGCGAATTCCAGCGCCGCAGCACGCAGTGGGATATGGGCAAGAACTTCGACCGCACCGGCGGTTTCGGTCCCTGGATGGTGACCGCGGACGAACTGCCGCCCTGCGGCCGCGGCATCAAGCTGGAGACGCGCCTCAACGGGCAGGTGCTCCAGTCCGACAACACCTCCAACATGATGTTCCCGGTCGCCGAGACGATCGCTTATGTGACGCAGGGAATGACGCTCGAACCCGGCGATGTGCTGGTCACCGGCACGCCGTCGGGCGTCGGCCATGCGCGCAAGCCGCGGGTATGGATGCGCCCCGGCGATGTCTGCGAGGTGCAGATCGAAGGCGTCGGCATCCTGCGCAACCCGATCGAGGCCGAACCGGAGTAGTCCGGCGAGCGCCGTTTGGCCGCGGATTGCGGCGCAGCGGAGGGTCATGGTTGCAGCCGCCCGCTTTGGTCGGGCGGCTATCCTTTGGCGCGTACTGCTTGCCGATCGTGCGCCTTTTCCCTATGTGCACAAAAGTGCACGCAAGGCTGCACCAATAAGGCCCGAGGAGAACTATGATGCCGGCCACCGCACAGACCGTTCCGGAGGCAAACCACAATCTGCAGGCAGCACGGCAGTCCTATTACGACAAGATCTCGGCCTTTCACATGGCACCGCTGTGGGAGCGGCTGAAAGATCTTGTTCCGCGCGAGCCGGTCACGAAGTGCATTCCGGCGCTGTGGCGCTTCGACGAGGCGAAAGCGCTGATCCTGGAGGCCGGCGACCTCATCACCGCCAAAGAGGCGGAGCGCCGCGTGCTGGTGCTGGAAAATCCCGGTCTGCGCGGCCAATCGCGCGTCACCAACTCGCTGTTCGCCGGACTGCAACTGATCCTGCCGGGGGAGATCGCTCCCGCCCACCGGCACACCGCTTCGGCGATCCGCTTCGTCCTCGATGGGGAGGGCGCATACACGGCGGTCGAAGGAGAGAAGGCGGTGATGTCGCCCGGCGATTTCGTGCTCACGCCGAACTGGGCGCCGCACGATCACGGCAACGCCTCGACAAAACCGATGATCTGGCTCGACGTGCTGGACCTGCCGACGATCAATTTCTACGAAGCGGCGTTCGCCGAGCATTTCGAGAGCGAGACCCAGCCGACCGGCCGCCAGGACGGCGATTCACTGCATTTCTATGGATCGGGCGTGCTGCCGGACGGCGCGCCGGTGCAACTCAAGCGCAGCCCGGTGATCAACTACACTTATGCCCGCACGCGGCCGATCCTTGCGCGCCTCAAGTCGGCCGGCGACATCGACCGCCGCCACGGCGCGCGCGTCCGCTACGCCAACCCCGTCACCGGCGGCTGGGCGCTTCCCACCATGGGCGCGCATCTCTCGTTGCTGCCGCAGAACTTCAAGGGCGAGGGCTACCGTTCGAGCGACGGAACGATCTTCGTTTGCGCCGAGGGCGAGGGCGCGACCATCATCGACGGCGCGACGCTGGAATGGCGTCAGAATGACGTGTTCGTCGTGCCGCCGTGGAAGCGCTACACTCACATTGCCGCGAAGGAATCGGTCCTGTTCTCGATCTCCGATCGCCCGGCGCAGGAAGCGCTCGGCATCTGGCGCGAAGAGAGCTAAGGTTATCGGGCACGCGCGGCTCGCGGCCCATCGGCAGCCTCGCGCGCGGACAACCCTGCCGCTCCAAAGCGATCGACCGCAGCTTCCAGCGATGGACGCCGTAATAGTCAGATTTGCCTAAATCTTATGCGCGGTTTACGGTCCGCCGCGATTGCTCGCGATCGAAATCGTCGGATCGATAGGCCTGTCTCTTGCATGAGGCCTTGAACTCGAGCGGCGGGATGTTGAGCGTCGGCGCGTTGTCGGTCCACCGGGGAGGCGCCACTTCAGTGGAAACCGGTTTCAATGGCGATTGCGGCGAACCTTCATCACGTCACCAGCTACCGTTACGACCGTCTCATCAATCTCGGCCCCCAGGTGGTGCGGCTGCGGCCCGCTCCCCACTGTCGCACGCGGGTGCGTAATTATTCGCTCAAGGTCACCCCGGCCGAACATTTCGTGAATTGGCAGCAGGACCCGCACGGGAACTGGCTCGCGCGCTTTGTTTTTCCGGAAAAGGCGAACGAATTTTCGGTCGTCGTCGATTTCATCGCCGATCTCGAAGTCATCAATCCGTTCGACTTCTTCGTCGAGCCGTTCGCGGAATTCTTCCCCTTCGAGTATCCCGCGGAGCTGCGGGCGGAGCTTGCTTCCTACCTCGAGCCGGAGCCGGCGGGCCCGCGGGTGAAGGAATTCCTCGCGAGCATTCCACGCGACCGGCAGCGAACCGTCGAACTCCTGGTCGCGCTCAATCACTCCTTGCAGTCAAAGATCCGCTACGTCATCCGCATGGAAGCGGGCGTCCAGGACCCCGAAGAGACGCTGGAAACCGCCTCCGGCTCGTGCCGCGACAGCGCCTGGCTGCTCGTCCAGGTGCTTCGGCACATGGGCATGCCGGCCCGTTTCGTGTCCGGCTATCTCATTCAGCTCAAACCCGACATCAAGCCGCTCGAAGGCCCGGCCGGCACCGACCGGGACTTCACCGATCTTCACGCCTGGACCGAGGTCTATGTCCCGGGCGCGGGATGGATCGGGCTCGATCCGACTTCTGGTCTGTTGTGCGGCGAAGGCCATCTGCCGGTCGCGGCGACCCCGCATTACCGCTCCGCCGCGCCGATCAGCGGCAGCGTCGATCCGGCGGAAGTCTCCTTTGCCTTCGATATGCATGTCTCGCGCATCGGCGAGAAGCCGCGCGTCACCTTTCCGTTTTCCGACGAGCAGTGGGCGGCGCTCGACGCGCTCGGCCACAAGGTCGACGCCGATCTCGCCACCAATGACGTCCATCTCACCATGGGCGGCGAGCCGACCTTCGTATCCATAGACGACTATGAATCGGACGAGTGGAACACCAAAGCGGACGGTGCAACCAAGCGCATCCGGGCGACCGATCTGGTTCGCCGCCTGCGCGATCGCTTCGCGCCGCACGGCGTCCTGCACTACGGCCAGGGCAAATCCTATCCGGGCGAACCGCTGCCGCGCTGGGCGTTCGGGCTGTATTGGCGCAAGGACGGCGTGCCGCTTTGGCGCAATCTCGACCTGATTGCGACGGGGGAAAGCGATATGACCCCGCCGGTCGCCGCCGCCGGACGCTTCATCGAAGTCGTCGCCGAACATATCGGGCTAACCGCGGACAACGTGGTGCCGGCCTACGAAGACCCGGTCGCCCGCATGATCAAGGAAGGCGAACTGCCGCCCAACGTCGATCCGAAAAATCCGAAGATCGAAGACCCGGCTGAGCGCGCCCGCATCCTACGCGACTTCGCCCGTCCCGTGTCCGAACCCGTCGGCTACGCGCTGCCGGTCCAGCGCTGGAACGCCCCGGCGTCGGCGTCCCGCTGGATGAGCGAGGTGTGGCGGCTGCGGCGCGGTCGCCTGTTCCTCGCCGCCGGCGATTCACCGATCGGCCTGCGTCTGCCGCTGCGGTCGCTGCCCTACGTGCCGCCGGCCTCCTACCCGCATGTCATTCCCGCCGATCCGTTTGCCGAACGCGGAGAGCTTGCCGAGCCGGAAGCCCTCGCCGAACGGCTGTCGCGCCAGCGCGCGAACCTGGTCGCAAGTCCCGAGTCGACGGCGCCGCGCGAGCCGGAAATCCTGTCCGAGGATGGATCGGATATCGCCGTCCGCACCGCGCTCGCGGTCGAGCCGCGCGACGGAAAGCTGTGCGTCTTCCTGCCGCCGCTCGAGCGTCTCGAGGACTTCTATGAGCTGTTGGCCGCGATTGAGGCTGCGGCGACCGAATTGAACATGCCGGTCTACCTCGAAGGCTACCCGCCGCCGTCCGATCCGCGACTGAATGTCATCAAGGTCACGCCCGACCCGGGGGTCATCGAGGTCAACATCCATCCCGCAGGGTCATGGGGCGAGGCGGTGCAGATCACCAGCGCGCTCTACGAGGAGGCGCGCCTCGCGCGGCTCGGCACCGACAAGTTCATGATCGACGGCCGCCATACCGGAACCGGCGGCGGCAATCACGTCGTGCTGGGCGGAGCGACCGCCGCGCAAAGCCCGTTTCTGCGCCGCCCTGATCTCCTCAAGAGCCTGATCCTCTACTGGCAGCGGCGGCCGTCGCTGTCCTATTTGTTCTCCGGCCTGTTCATCGGCCCAACCAGCCAGGCGCCGCGCGTCGACGAAGCCCGCCAGGATTCGCTGTACGAACTCGAAATTGCGCTCGCGCAAGTGCCGCCTCCCGACGGGGGCGCACCGCCGCCGCCGTGGCTGGTGGATCGCCTGTTCCGCCACCTGCTCGTGGACGTCACCGGCAACACCCATCGCGCCGAACTCTGCATCGACAAGCTGTTTTCGCCCGACAGTTCCTCCGGCCGCCTGGGCTTGGTCGAATTCCGCTCTTTCGAGATGCCCCCGGACGCGCGCATGAGCCTCGCGCAGCAATTGCTGCTGCGTGCGCTGATTGCCTGCTTCTGGCGCAAGCCGCTGAATGGACGGCCCGCGCGCTGGGGCACGGCCCTGCACGATCGCTTCATGTTGGAGCATTTTGTCTGGCGCGACTTCCTCGAAGTGCTGGACGATCTCCGCGGAGAGGGCTACCCGTTCGAGCCGGCCTGGTTCGAGGCGCAGCGCGAGTTCCGCTTTCCTCTTTACGGCGCGGTGCACCACGGGGGAGTTAGCCTGGAAATTCGCCACGCGCTCGAGCCCTGGCACGTATTGGGCGAAGAAGGCATCCTCGGGGGCGCAGTGCGTTTCGTCGACTCGTCGGTGGAAAGGTTGCAGGTCAAGGCCGAGAACCTCAATCCCACCCGGCATATCATCGCCTGCAACGGCCGCCGCGTCCCGCTGGTCGCGACCGGCCGCACCGGCGAGTATGTCGGCGGGGTCCGCTTCAAGGCGTGGAATCTGGCTTCCGCCCTTCATCCGACGATCAAGCAGCATACGCCGCTCACGTTCGACATCATCGACCTGTGGAACAGCCGTTCGCTCGGCGGCTGCGTCTACCACGTGGCGCATCCGGGCGGCCGCAACTACGAGACCTTTCCGGTCAATTCATATGAGGCCGAGGCACGCCGCCGCGCCCGCTTCCAGGATCACGGACACACGCCGGGCGCGTTTGCGCAGCCCCCCGCCGACGTCCGCTCGTTCGAATATCCGACGACGCTCGATCTCCGCTATCCGGAGGCGCTCCAATAATGTCGCGTACCGACAGCGCTCCCGGAGACCCGCTGAATGGCGCGCTGGCGCAGTTGTTGGCGAACTACCGTCCGTTCCCCGGCATCCACGACGAGATGATGGATCACGCCGGCGCCGTGCGCGGGCACTGGCGGCCGTTTCTCGAGCGCCTCGCCGGTCTCGGCCTCGACGAGATCAACCGCCGTTTTGCGATCGCCGACCGGTATGTGCGCGATTCCGGCGTGTTTCATCGCGTCTACGAAGACCCGGCCGGCTTCGAGCGGGCGTGGCCGTCGAGCCACGTGCCGCTGGTCATCGAAGCAAATGACTGGGACGCGCTGAAGGACGGCCTCATCCAGCGCGCCCGTCTGCTCGAAGCGGTGCTGGCCGACGCCTACGGTTCGGCGGACCTCGTCCGGCGCGGGCGGCTTCCCGCCATGCTGATCGCCGGGAATCCGGAATTCATCCGGCCGGTCGTGGGCGCCGTGCCGGCGGGCGGCGCGCATCTGCGGATCTACGCCGTCGACGTCGGGCGCGGAACCGACGGGCGCTGGTGGGTTCTCGGGGACCGCGCCCAGGCGCCGTCCGGCGCCGGCTATGCGTTGGAAAACCGGCTCGCGCTGGCCCGCGCCCTGCCCGACATCTATCGCTCGCTGCACGTCCACCGGCTTGCGCCCTTCTTCCAGGAACTGCAGGCGGAACTGTCAGGACTGAGCCGCCGCGACGACGCGCGCGTATGCGTGCTGACGCCGGGGGCCTGGAACGAGACCTATTTCGAGCACGCCTACCTCGCGCGCTATCTCGGGCTCCTGCTGGTCGAGGGCGAAGACCTTACCGTCCGCAGCGACGGCGTGTTCGTTCGCACCGTCTCCGGGCTGCAACGAACCGAGGTGCTCCTGCGCCGCGTCGACGCCGATTTCACCGACCCGCTGGAACTGAACGTGCGCTCGCGCCTCGGGGTGCCCGGACTCGTCCAGGCCGTGCGCGAGCGGCAGGTCGCGATCGTGAATGCGCTGGGCTCGGGCCTTGTCGAGGCGCGCGCGCTGCTTGCGTTCCTGCCCGCGCTCGCCCCTGCCCTCCTGCACGAGAATCTCGCAATTTCCAACGTCGCGACCTGGTGGCTCGGCGACGCGGAGGTGCGGGCCGAGATGGCCAAGCGACTCGGCTCGATGGTCATCGCCCCGGCGTTCGGCGCACTGTCCAGCGGCACGCTGACGGAAGGCATGCTGGGCGGGAAACTCGATCACGATCAGCACCAGAAGATCGTGCAGCTGATCGCCGACCGCGGCATGGACTTCGTCATACAGGAGCCGGTCAAGCTGTCGACGATGCCGGTCCTGCAGGACGGCCGCCTGCAGCCGCGTCCGTTCATCCTGCGCGTGTTCCTCACCCGGGTCGGAGACGGGTGGACGGTCATGCCGGGCGGCTTCGTGCGGATCGCCGACGACGTCGATGCCCATGCCGTCACCTTGCAGAAAGGCGGACGCACGGCCGACGCCTGGGTCCTGTCCGAAGAGCCGATCGCGGAGACGACGCTCCTGCCCACGCCCGACCGGGTGGTCATTCGCCGCTCCGCCGGCACGCTGCCCAGCCGCGCCGCCGACAATCTGTTCTGGGTCGGCCGCTATATCGAACGCACGGAAGCCACGCTGCGGCTGGTGCGTGCGCTGATCCACCAGATCATCGACGACGACGATGCCGCCGCCCCGATCATCGCCTCGATCTGCTCGCTGCTGCAGGCCTGGAGCGCCGGCCCGAAAGAAATCCTGCGGGCGAAGCCCACGCTGGTCGCGCGCGCCGCCCTGCAACAGGCCGAATGCGAGGGGTCCCTGCCCTTCCTCGCCAGCGCCGCGCGTTCGGCCGCGTCCGTGATCCGCGACCGGTTCTCGCCCGACGCCTGGCGGGCGCTGACCAACCTCGTCGCCGTCATCAATGCCGCCGTCCCCGACGGGCCGTCGGAAGGCGCGATGCTCGAACGGGTCAACGACGCGCTGCGCATCGTCGCATCGTTCTCCGGCCTCGCCCAGGAAAACATGACGCAGCGCGCGGGCTGGCGTTTTCTCGAACTCGGCCGCCGCATCGAGCGCGGCCTTGTGACCTGCCGGTTTGCGCGCCAGTTCTCCAATCCGCCCGTACACGAGCGCGCTCTCGACGTGCTTCTCGAGCTGTGCGACAGCCAGATCACCTACCGCAAACGCTACATGATGGTCGCCGCACGCGCCCCCGTGGTCGATCTCACCACGCTCGATCCCTTCAATCCCCGCTCGGTCGCCTACCAGGTCGACCGCATCGACGAGCATCTCGCGACGCTGCCGCCCTACCGGTCGGACGGACCGCTGTCGCTTCCGCAGAAGGCGGCGCTCGCCTTGGCGACCAAGCTCCGCACGATGGACGCCGTGGACATCGACGACGACACGATCGACGGGTTCGAACTCGACCTGATGCAGTTGTCCGACTTCGTCGCCTCGACCTATCTCATCCAAACGGAGAATCTCGAGGTCAAGCGCGAGGCGCTCGCATGATCTACGACGTGCGCCAGATGACAGCGTATACCTATGCGTCGCCCGTGACCTATGCGCGCCATGTGCTGCGGCTGACCCCGATCGACCGCCCCCGGCAACGCGTTCATGTCGCGGCGCTCGACGTGCTGCCGGCGCCGATCCGCCGGCGCGAGGGCTTCGATTTCTTCGGCAACCGCCTGACCTGGATCGAGCTCAATCAGCCGCACGAGAAGCTTGCGGTGCATGTCATGGCGCGGGTCGCCGTCGACTACCGGGACGACTATATTCCGGCCGCTTCGCCGCCATGGGAATCGGTGCGGGACGACATTCTGGCGGTCGCCGACGTCGGGCCCACCGCGCCCGGACATTTCCTTTTTTCGAGTCGGCAGGTTTCGCTCGACCCCGAAATTCGCGAATACGCGCGCACGAGCTTTCCGCCGGGCCGCCCGATTCTCGACGCCATGGTCGAACTGGGGCGGCGGATCAAGACCGACTTCACCTATGAAATCGGCGCGACCACGGCCACGACGACGCCGTCGATGTCCTTTTCGCTCCGCCGCGGGGTATGCCAGGATTTCGCGCACATCATGATCGCCGGGCTGCGTGGCCTCGGATTGCCGGCGGCCTATGTCAGCGGCTATCTGCGCACGTCCCACGACGCGCAACGGCCCCGGCTGGAGGGCGCCGACGCCATGCACGCGTGGGTCAATGTGTGGTGCGGCGCCGAGATCGGCTGGATCGGGCTTGATCCGACCAACGCCATCGCCGCCGGCAACGATCACGTCGTGCTCGCGATCGGGCGCGACTATGCCGACGTCGCGCCGATCGACGGCGTCATCCTCGCGTCCGGCGGCCAGCACATCGACGTCGCGGTGAGCGTCATTCCGTGCTGAGCGGCGCTTCGCGCGCACCCGGCGAATTCCCTTGCCGCAGACCCAAGTGCCCCGTTTGCTTTCCGGGCGCGCTTTTCCCGGCCGTACGGGCTCCTCGCTGCCGGAATGAACGCATCTTGACGGCCGGCATGGAACCAGTCCGCGTTCGGGGTGTTTGTCGGGTGACTTCGCCCGGTCGCACCGCCGATCACGCGCCAACGCTCACCCCACGTGACCCATGAAATTATTTGAATGCCAATATTGTCGCAGCCCGGTCTATTTCGACAACACGGTTTGCGTGAACTGCGGCTACCCGCTCGGCTACCTGCCCGAGCGCTTCGAAGTGTCGGCGCTCGAAGCTGACGACGGCCGGTGGAAAGCGCTCTCCGTTCCCGAGCTGTCGTTCAAATCCTGCGCCAACGCCCAATATGACGCGTGCAATTGGCTGCTTCCGGCCGACAGCGACACGACGCTGTGCGCAGCCTGTAGCCACAACCTCACCGTTCCCGACCTGTCTTTGCCGGAAAACCTCGCGAACTGGCGCAAGATCGAACTGGCGAAGCGGCATCTGTTCTATTCGTTGATGCGCTGGCGGCTGCCCATGCCGACCCGCAGCGAAGAACCCGAGCACGGGCTGGCGTTCGAATTCCTTGCCGATGTGCAAAAGACCGACGGCACGGTCGAGCGTGTTCTGACCGGCCATAACACCGGGCTG
>ERZ724503.1032-NODE-1032-length-12580-cov-6.824750_pt1 | contig 12580 bp, 14 predicted proteins | sample MGYA00376036_ERZ724503 | MGnify/ENA primary metagenome ERZ724503 (study PRJEB28724, sample SAMN07190885) | wastewater metagenome | isolation source: influent of sewage treatment plant in Hong Hong | place: Hong Kong | collected 2016-03-17 ...
CGAGTATCTCATTCAGCACAACATTCCCCGGCAACTCTACAGACCGGAGGCAGAAACCAGCTCTTTGCCTACGTCGACGCCCGATACGCCAGCAGAAGGGCCGGCCCCCTCGATAAGCGTCCTAGCTTCGGTCCCTCAAGAAGCCAAAGCATACCCCGCAGAAACAAACCAATGGCAGTATCCTGCACCGCCCGCGACCGCCCCCTCGACTGATTTCGGCGGTTATCCTCCGACGGAGACTATCCTTCCGTCAGGCTCGATAGGCAAGGATATCGGGCGCCTTCACACCTTGCAGCAGCAGTCCGCCAAGTGGATTGTGCTTGGTATGCCCAGAGATGCCGAGGGGATCAAGAAAGCCGAGACCATGTCCTGGTCGGATGTTATACGGGACGGGCTGGGGGCCTCCAAGTTCGGCGAGGGCAACAGCTTCTCAAGGATCGCGGAGGATTTCGCGATAGAGACGCTGGGGGGGCTTGCCGATATTTACACATCTCCGACGGGAGTCATATCGTGGGAGCTTTACAGCAGGGCGCTTGGCGCGCTGTCTCAAGGGGGATTGAAGGCGCTTCAGGCGATACTTCCCGAAAAGGTTTTCTACCAGTTGACCAGGCAGCGCGCCTTTACCCCGAAGGGCCGGTGGGGGCTTGGACACATAGGGGAGGAACTGGTAACCCTCAACGATCCCATCTTCAAGAAGAACTTTGACGAGACATTGAAAGACAAGTCGTCGGCACTGTCAAAGAGAATGATGAGGATCAGCCGCAAGCATTTCGAGGAGGCCCTGAAGGCGCGTATAGGCGATATCCAGATTGATGATACTCCAAGCGAACCGTTCACGAAAATCGGAGAGCCGCTTGATCCGTGGTCGAGAATAAAATATATGCTGGAGAAGGCTCCCGACCGGCAAGCTGCTACTGTTCTACCCGCAGAACAACCGCCGCAGGCGGCGGGTCCTGGCGAGGGCCAAGCCCCAGGGGTGCCTTCACCCGCTCCACAACCAGGCGCATCCGTCCCTGCGGCATCTCCCGATAGAGTGATACAGGTATTCCTCGACTATCTAGGGGGAAGATTTGAGGGTCCTGCCTCAAACTTTACTCTTGTCGGTTTTAGACCTCAAAGAGTAGGTCAACTTAGTGCCGATAGGAAGCCCGTCATACGAAGTCCGGAACTGGCCATTGTAAAATCATCCGACGGCACACAATTCCTCACTGATGATCCTCAGTTTGTGGAGGAAGCCAGGAAACTGGGAAAGCAACCTACAGGCGCATCCGTCCCTGCGGCATCTCCTGGTTCCAAGGTGGGCCGCCCCCAGCAGGAGGATCTTTTCAAGGATCAAAAGGAAGATCTTGTCCTCAGGGGCGAGAAGGAGCGCGTTGACGAGGAGGCCGCCAAGCAGGATGCCGAGCGCAAGTATAGAGAGTCTCAGGAGCTGCTGGAGAAGAGCAATCTCGAACTCGCCCTGTGGGGGGAGGGAGGCCAGCCCAAATCTCTCGGGGATGAAAAACTGACGCCGGAACAGGCCAAGCAAGCGGTGGGGAAGATGCGTAAGACCATCAAGATGGAGATGTTCGCCAAAAAACTCTCCCCGTCGGTTCTCAGGAGGCTGAAGCGGTGGGCCGGCATAACGGAATGGAAGAACGCCACCTCGACCCAGTGCCGTGCGGTGATCGAGCAGCTCAACAAGCTTCGGCATGGCGACAAGTTTCTAACGGACAAGCAAGTTGTGGGCCTTAGGTACTACTTTGAGCGGGGCAATTTCGGGAAGCCGAACGGCCTCGTCACGGTGCGCGAGTTTCAGCAGAAGTTCAAGGAGCCCACCGAGGCTTTTGACGGACTCATTACGAGCTGGATCCCGAAGAAGTGGATCCCCTCGGTCGACATAAAGCAGGGCCACCCCGTTGTGGAAAGATTCGTGAATCTGGCCGATAACGCTCTCCGCGAGATGACGGACCGCACCAAGGAAGTGGACGAAGGACTCAAGGTCATTATGAAGGCGGCCAAAAGGCTGCGGAAGCAGGGACTGTGGAAATACAGGTCGGGCGCCGAGATATGGAAAGAACTCTCCGGGATGTCGGCAAACCTCACCGAGCCGGAGCGCCAGGCGGCTGAGTATATGCAGAGATACTTTGACGAAGCCCGCCTGCGGGTGAACCTCGAAAGAACTCGGACCAACTATATCACGCACATGGAAAAGAAACTCATGGAGAAGATCGCCAACTATGGGATCTTTGAGGGGATCAGGCGGCATATCAAGGCCGGCTATCGGAAGCCGCTCCCCCGCGAGGTGATGAACGCCCTCGACCATATCATAGGCACCAAGAAATTCTTTCAGTACGCCCTCCCCAGGAAGGGCGGCGTGGACCCGACGATGAACGTGGAAAGGATCATGCACGACTACGCCAGGATCGTCGAGATGAAGGTCGCCCTGGACAAGATCCTCCCCGAGGGCGAGGCGATTGTCCAGCTCCTGCTCCAGCCGAAGACGGCGACGTGGATGCAGGCCTTCGTGCAGAATCTCAAGGGCCGTGGCCTGGATTTCAGGGCGCGGAACGGCGAGGAGCGATGGATGCTGAGGCTAGCCGACAGGGCTGTCAACTCAATGTATGCTCTCATGCTCGGCGCCAACATAATGGCACCGATAAAGAATATCATCGGCGGCGAAGCGAACAGTTTTATATGGCAGACGTTCGAACAGTATCTCCGCGGCAAGGCGCGGCTCATGTTCGATCCGAAGAAGGCCTATCGCATGATCGTCAACAACGACGTGACGGAAGGGGTATACATGGAGTTGGCCAAACAGGGCTTTACGGAGAGGAGCAAGACCATACTCGATACGTTCCTTTTCGGCGGGATGCAGTCCGGCGAGTTCGAGATCCGCGGCAGTATGTTCCTTGGATACCTTACGCCCGAGGAGTGGCGGACCGAGGTGATCTCGGGCGAGCGGATGCGCTATATCATGGATCAGATTGCACGCACGCAGGGCGTCTTCACCAAGGCGGAGAGCCCCCTGGCCGTGCAGACTGCTACCGGAAGAATGGCCATGCTTTTCGGGCGGTGGAAACTCACCAATCTGATGATGTTCCGGGATATCTGCAAGGGCGCGAAAGCCGAGTGGGGCAAGGGAGAGTATAACGGAACATACACGCACCGGCTTCTGAAAATGCTGATGGTCGGAGGGGCGGCTATGTACCTCGGCTATGAGTTCGGGAAGCGCGACTATCGCAAGGCGAAGCAACTCGCCATGTCGGCGGCTCAGATTTTCGAGGTACTCTACGAGACGGGCACCCTTGAGCTCTTCTACAACGCCAGGGCGCACAATCCGGTAATAGAACGGCTCGGCGAGGTGGTCCACACCATGCAGACCCTCGCTTCGTTCCTGACCGGCGGCCTGATCGAGGGGCCGTCCGAACAAGAATACTGGCGACACGGCATCGAAGAGACTATTATGGAGCCGCCGGCGGTCAAGCAGATGATTGGTATGCTCGAAGATGATGACGAGGCCATAGGGGCCGGCACGTTGAGGCCGTCCTCGATACGGCCACGTCTCGTACCAGGGGCTTCGTACAGGCCGGCATCGTACCGGCATTACAGAGGTTCACGCAGATGACCACAGACGAGATTTCACAGATAGCCACGCTGATCATAGACATGGTGGAGCCGCGCATAGAATCCGCCGTTGCGCGTGGGATCCAGAATTGTCCGATGGGCCGTGACCACGAGATCCGCTTCAGGGCGCTTGAGTCGTGGAAGGAAGGTCACCAGGCTCTGATGAAGGAACGTGACGACGTCAGGGCCGCATACAAATTATCTTTCTGGCTACCGCTGATGGTGCTCATAATAGGGCAGGTAATCAACACGCTGCTGATGTGGCATCTTCGGAAGTAGACGCTCAAATCCATGAAGGGAATCATACAGGGGGGTGAGAGATCGTGCGTCCTAGGGCATCCTCGCGAGCCGTTTTAGCGCCGATCCTGGCGTTTTGCCTCGCAGGGTGCGCAATCGTCCGGGATCCGCTCCCGCCCCACGCGATCCTCGTGGCCGGCTGGGGCCGTGTGACGGTCGTTCACGACCGCAGGGCGAACGGCGACGAGGAGACTTTCATCGAGCGGGATATCAACACGAAGGACGTGATCATGGCTACGGTGGCCGGGCTCGCGCAAATCGGCTCGATCTTGGCTGTCGCACTGCCGTTGATACTGTAGGAGGACACACTATGAAGATGCGAATGGCGATCGCCTTGACGCTGGCGCTGGGGCTTGTCGGCTGCGCCGCGAAGATCGGCCTCAACAACGATTTCAAGATCCCGATACTCTCGGGCATGGTCCTTCAGGTGAACATCGGCAAGGACAGCAAATGAGTCGCGGACACTATTTCGGCTACCTCCTGCTGCATCCGGTGGACACGAAATACTATCGCGTGAGGCAGCTCCTGGACGAGTTCGGCTACGAGACGTCCTGGGGCCAGCGGATCGTCCCGATGGACGACGAGAAGACCGACCTCGGCTCGATCCCCGCGCTTGTGTGGTGGGTCCCCGGTTTCGCGCGTGACCGCTATGCTAGGTCCTATGTTATTCACGATCACAATTACTGGCTGCGGCTGTTTCCAAGATGGTTCTGCGATTTCATACTTCTGGGCGGGCTATTCGTCGAACTCAAGGAGAACGCCAGCAGGATTCCGAAATGGTGGCGCTGGGCCTACCTCATCTATAACAGCGCGGCGGCGTTTATCGTCTTCTCTTTTGTCCGCGCCTTCGGCTGGTTGGCGTGGTATAGCAAGGGACGTCGGCACCGGCTTCAGGATAAGGCCCGATGGACAAGCAGGTCATCTCAAAACAGCGTGTCGTCGACCACGGCGAGGTGCTGACCGGCAAGCGCGAGGTCAACGCGATGCTCGACCTCGTCAAGCAGGAGATCGAGCGCATCGATTCCCGGTTCCTTGAGCCGGCCTGCGGAACGGGAAACTTCCTCACGGAGATACTCACACGCAAGCTGCGCGTGGTCGAATCCCACTATGGCAAATCTCAATTGGACTATGAGCGCTATGCCGTGCTGGCCGTGTCGAGCATCTATGGCATCGACATCCTGGAGGACAACGTCCAGCAGTGCCGCCACCGGCTGTTCGGTGTGTTCGAGTGGGATTACAGCCGTCTCTTCGGGGGCAAGGCCAGGAACAAATGCCGCGAGGCCGTGCGGTACATTCTCGGCCACAATATAATCCGGGGCGATGCCCTGACCCTCAGGACCGTCGGAGAGAACCCCGGCTATATCGTGTTCTCCGAGTGGTCGCTGGTCGAGGGCAGCAAGCTGAAGCGGCGCGACTTCACCTTCCACGGCTTGCTGTCCCACGAGGGGATGAAGGAACTGCCGCTCTTCTCCGATCTCGGGGATGATGTGTTCATCCCCGCGCCGCACAGGGAATATCCACCGGTGCACTTTCTGGAGGTCACTCGTACCGAATGAAAGCAGATGTCGCATTTATCGAGAGTATTATCCGTCCGATGGAGACGACCGATGAGTAAGGGGTTCTTCCCTCCGCGCCCCGATTCGCGGCCAACGATCTACGCAGCTGTCGCACCTCCACCCAAAGCCAACGTCAACTATCTTGATCACTGGCTCAACACTGTACAGTGCATAGATTGCGTTCAGGGTCTCAGGCAACTGCCCGAGAATTCCATCGATTTGGTTGTGACATCTCCTCCGTATGATGAGATCAGAAAATACAAGGGTTTTGAGCTTGATCTGCATGCGACTGGCAAGGAGGTTTTCAGAGTCCTTAGAGAGGGCGGCATTGCCGTCATGGTTATTCAGGATCAAACGCGCAACTTTGGAAAAACACTAACTTCATTTCGGACCATAGTCGATTGGTGCGACAACATAGGATTCAAACTCTTCGAGTGTGTTATCTACAGGAAGCATGGCTCAGAGGGGGCCTGGTGGAAGATGCGTTTCAGAGTGGATCATGAGTATATGCCTATATTCCTGAAGGGAGATAGGCCGCAGTATTTTGAAAAAGAACCGCTGAAAGTGCCCTCTAAACACGGCGGGAAGACAATGACGGGGAGTGGTGCAAGAAGAACTGATGGGGGTACGAATCCTACGGTGCGACGTCAGATAAACACGATGAAATGTCGAGGAACTATCTGGAATTATCTGATGGCAGGTGACAAGAACCCCGACAAACGGAAACACCCAGCTCCATTCCCCGATCAAATCCCTATGGATTTCATTCAATGCTTCTGTCCACCACATGGGATAGTGCTTGATCCTTTTTTGGGCTGTGGATCAACCGCGGTAGCCGCAAAACAGCTTGGGAGGAATTTTATCGGATTCGAGATTGCGAAGGAGTACTGCAACCTGGCAGAAGTGCGCATCCGGAAAACCCACGATGCCTTCTGCTCTATAAAAAACGGGGAAAGTCCTCAAAAATAGTTATTGACAGGATTGGCCGGCGTGGTGTATTCTGGTAGTGTAACAATAGGGGGTATGCGGAAATGCTGGCCAGACCTATAACAGTTCAGAGGCAGCCTGCCTCTCCGGACGCTCCCCCTCTTCCTCACGGAAGCCAGCAATCCGGCGGCAGGCCATGTGCAGCCCCATCTTCTTTGCGGCTCAGATCCAGCGGATCGTAAATCCGCAGAGGAGCTCTGGGGCTGCACGCCACTTTCAGAAAGGGGGAGCGCCATGCCTCAGGTAGGTTTCATCTGTCCCCGCAGCGGAACCCTTGTCACCCATGAGCAGTGTCTCGCCGTCGGCTTCTGCGCTGACGGCGAGCGCTGCGCGCCCTATCCAATCCTAGAGCTCGTGTCCAAGCGGCGGGAGTGGAAGGGCCGACCCTCCGTCACGCAACTCCTCAAGGGCACGCGGGAGGCGTACCTGGAGTTGACCTGTCCGTACCACGTGTCCGTGGACGACCAGATGTTCCGTCTCGCCGGCACGGTCCACCATAAGAAGTTGGAGAGGGCCGCGCAGAAACTCAACGTCCTGCAGGAGGAGACATTCACCACCGAGGACATCCACGGCACGGCGGATCTCATCTATCCCGTCGAGGTCATGAACGGCGAGGAGGTCGAGGGGGTCAAGGGGCCGTGCTGGCATCCCGATCTCTACGAGTTGATCGACTACAAAAATCAAGGCGCATTCAAGGTCGGTCAGTATCTCGGTCTGTTCAAGGTCGCCCAGCCGACAGGTGAGTTCTTCAAAACGGGGCCGAAGAAGGGGATGCCGAAGACGAAGAACGTGATCATGAGGGATCCGCAGCGGGTGAACATGAGAGAGCAGCAGCTCCAGCTCTGCAAGTACAAGCAGTTCGCTGAAGCCGCTGGGTTCAAGATTCACAGGATGCGCCTCTGGGTGACGGTTCGCGATGGAGGGGTGCGGGCCGCGCAGACATACGGCGTGGAGCGCAAGGGGTACTTCGTGACAGTACCGCCTCTGCCGGACGAGCAGGTGAAGGCGTACTTCGAGCGCCGGCGGGCGGCGCTCATGATGGCGTTGGAGTCGGGTAAGGTCCCGGCCCCCTGCACCGACGAGGAGCGCTGGGCGAACAACAAGAAGTGCCTGGAGTTCTGCAACGTGGCGCAGTATTGCGATTTCGCCCAGCAGCTCACCGGCGGGAATGGGGAAGACGAGTGAAAGGAGGGAGCGACATGAATGGCAACGCACCGCGTCAGAGGGCGAGGTTCAAGATCCTTGCCGTCCTGCCGAAAGAGGAGCCGGGGACGGATCGCACCGGCCCCGGGTACTCGAAGATCCTCCCATCGGGGAAGGTCAAATGGCTGGTCATGACGGAGAAGCAAGGCCAGGTATCCTGCTTCGACGAGGGGATCAGGGAGTACGTCGGCAAGGAGGAGGTCGAACTGGAGTACGTCTACAACGAGCGCTTCAACGACACCACGATCTACACACCGCGCCGCAGTGGCGCCGGCAGCGCGCAGGCCAAGTTCGTAGGCCGCCAGTGGCAGCCGAGGGCCGAGGACCCCCGGCCATTTGCCCTGGGGAGCTCCATGAGGGCAACAGAGGCGGCCCTCAACAACCTCACGGCTCAGGGCAAGCCGATTGACCTGGAGGCCGTGGTCGGCGCCGCGCTGTTTCTTTACGAGCGGATCTTCGAGGGCGTGTTCGGCCATCCGGCGTCCGAGTGGCGCAAGGTCATGGCCGAGGTGGCGCTCGCGCAGGCGCAGGTTACTGCGTCGGCTCCCGCCCTGCCCTCGAAAACGGCTCCTGAGGCCGTCAAGCCCGGCTACGACGAGCAAACCGGCTACGAGGAGCAGGACCAGCCCCAAAAGAAGATCGTCGCTCCTAGGGCAACGTCGGCGCCCACGGACCCCATAGCGGGGCTCCCGCCGGAGCTCAAGGGGAAGATCAAAACCGCCCAGGAGATCTTCGGGGGGAAGTTCGTTCCAAAAGACGCCAAGGATACCGATGTTCCTTTCTAAGGTGACACCATGCCTCGGGACGTCTGGTTCAAGAGTTACAGTAGCGAGGTTCTGAGAGAATGGCTGGCGGTCCTGTCTGGGGAGGAGATAGGACCGCTCCACGCCCTCTTCTGCATGGCGGCCCAAAATGAGCCGCTTAGAGGGACCGTCTGGAGGGCCATAGACACACCGTATAGCGATTTGGCCCTCTCAGAGACGCTCCGTGTAAGCGTCGATAGATGGACCGTGCTCAAGGCGAAATATATTGAGCACGGTTTCATCGAGCTCGACGCAAATGGCGTCATTGTAATAAATAACTGGCACAGATACCAGCCGGACTGGGATGCTCGCGCTCGCAGTAAGCAGGCGAGGTATTCTACCGACAAGAAGGAGAAGGAGAACAAGATAGTACAGAACGTAGGTAATCTCGTTGCAGAGTTCGTGCGGTACTGGAATACCAAAGCCACGCTCCGTCCGATTGAGCGTGTCACCACCGCACGTTACAAGCAGTTCGCCGCCAGGTTTTCCGAGGAGTTGTTCCGTAAAAACTACCTGCGACTCATCGATAAAGCTGCGGAGTGTGGGATCGCAAAACCCGGCACGTTCAAGGGACGCGATGGCCGGCTCAGGCCGTGGGCTGGCCTGACGATAACATACCTTCTCAAGAACGACGACATTTACACGCGCCTGCTGGAGGGGGAGTTCGACAATGTCCCAAAGACCGACGTATCCGAAGTCGAGCGAATCAGACAGGAGTATGGTCATTACGGCCCTCGAATCGTCGAGGATAAACTACGAGAGCACTATGCGCGCCTGGAAGGGAATCCTGTCGCGCACGGGGGCTCCGCAGTATCCGACGCTGATCGAGCCCCTGGACGGGTACCTGTTCGGGTGTCACAAGGGGGAGCTCCTGGTCGTGGGGGGCAGGCCGTCCATGGGGAAGACCGCATTGACGATACTCATGGCTCATGGGCTCTCGACGCACTCGGTGGTACTGTACTACTCCCTCGAAATGTCGAGGGAGCAGATCATCGAGCGTGAGATCGCCAGGCTGGCCCGCATAGATAACCAGGAGCTTCGGCGCGGGGACAAGGCCCTGGGGGGCCGGTCGGATGTGGTGAAGGGAGTGGCGTTGGAGTATGACGAGTGCCGGCTCTACGTGGTCGACGACAGTGGCTACTACGTCCAGCAGATCATCAACCACGTCGACGCCCTGCGGCCGGCGTTTGTGTTTGTGGACTACATTCAACTCATGCCGTGCCTGCCCGGTGTGAAGCGGCATGAGATGATTGCCGAGATCCTGCAGGGGCTCAAGGCAGTCTCGAAGACCCTGTCCTGCGGCATTGTGGTCGTGTCGCAGATCAATAGGGAGGGGCAGCTCAAGAGTAGTGGCTCGCTGGAGGAGGTTGCCGACGCGGTGATCGAGGTCAAGTGGACGGGGCGCTATAACATGGACACTCCGAATGACTACGAGGTCATCGTCTCGAAACAGCGGCATGGCCCGTGCGGGATACTGAGAATGAAGTATTTTCCGGAGTATTACAGCTTCTCGGAGAGGTAGGGCATGATAGTTCTCGGCGTGGACCCAGGCGCAGGCAAGCGGACCGGCGTGGCGGTTGTTGAAACGGCAGGCGATCGGCTTCTCGATTGTCGGACGATCGAGGCGGGGCTGCTGGCCGATTACGTGAAGTTCCACGTGCGTGGCGTCCTCGACCGTAGGCGTCACGACGTGGTGGCGGTTGTGGAGGCCGAGACGTCCAGGCGGTACACGTTGAGGTACCATGCGTGGGGGAGCCGGATCAACGCCGAGGTGGCCGGCAAGTGTGTCGGAATACTGGAGGCGCTGGGGTACCGTGTTGAGCGGATCGGGGCGCCGGCCAAGGTGTCGTCGGAGCCGCTGCTGTGGAGGCAGTATTGGGGCTGGAAAGGGCGAGTGTCCGTCCATGCGCGGACGGCTGCGGAGATCGCCCGGAAATGGTGGATGGAGACTGGACGCAATAAGTCCAGGATAGGATAAGCAAAGAAAAGGAGGGAAACGATGTCGCTCGGGGAGAAAGTCAAAGCGCTTCGGGAGAAAAAGGGCATGAATCAGAAGCAGTTGTCGGAGGCTTCGCTCATCACTCAGGCCACGATCTCCCGGATAGAAAGCGGGAAGGTCAATCAGCTGAAGTCGGATGCGTTAAAACGCCTGGCCGACGCGCTGGGTTCAACGGTTGATTACCTGGTGGACAAGGCCGACCAGCTCACGCCAGAAGACGTCATGAAAGCCGACAAGACCGCGAAGTATCTCTTCCGCGGATACGAGAAACTTTCCAGCGACGGGAGAAAGCAGCTGATTGATTTCGTCCAGTTCCTCGAAGGCAAGGGGGAGGGAATGTTTACCGAGCTGGCTAGGACGCGGGTGGCGATGGCCGAGGCGGAGAAGGCGATGGCGCAGGCTGTTGTCAAGATCGAGGAGTTGAGGACGAGGATCCGCGAGGTTGCGAAGCTTGTCCAGGAGATTGCCGGGCACGACGCGAAGATCGAACGGTGGCTCGATAGCGTCAAGGAGGAGCTATGAAGGGCGAAATAGTTGCGTTCGGCCTTCGGGCCGCCTTGATGGGGAAGAAGGCCAGGGTGGAGCGCGACACGGAGCCGGCGACGCGAGCGGTCGAGATCAAATGCCGCGTCAAGGGGTGCGGCTATCGTAACACGGTGGAGTTGCCGGTAGATGCCTGGAAGCTGTACTGCGTGGCTGGAGGCATGGTCCCGCAGTATTGCGAGGAGCATCTGGCTGAGTTGAGGAGGCGGGGATATGGACCTGGTCAAGTGTGAGAAAGCGCCGGCCTGCCTAAAGGGGCGTGACCTCGTGGACGAGGCGCGGCGCGTCTGGACGACCTGGAAGAAGTCGTGGTACACGTTCGGTACGCTCATCCGGCAGATCCGCGAGCAGCGAGCGTATCTCGATGTCGGCTATACTTCGTTCGAGGCCTTTGTCGAGCAGGAGTTCGACTTTTCCGTGCGGAAGGCGCAGCTTCTCGTCCGGGCGATTGAGGTGTTCCTAGAGTGCCGGCAGGACCCGACGAAGGTCCAGCCGAACCAGGCGTATCTCCTCGGCCGGTACATGACGCCGAAGAACGCGAAGGATCTCTGCGCCTATGCGGCCGATCACGGTTGCGTGGAGCTCAAGGAGTACATGGTCGAGAAGGGCGTGATCGAGCATCCCGTGACTTATCCGGTGCAGATCTGTTTCCACGAAAAGAAGGACCGGGATTTCTTCCTGAAGGTGCTGGAGATGGCCAAGTGGAAGGCCGACACCGAGTCGCAGACGGTGGCGGCGATCTGCATGGCCGAGGAGTTTGACGGGACGTACGGCGGCGAGTACGCCATGCGGGGAAAGAACGAAGATCAGCGGAGGGGGAAGGCGTGAGTGAGCCGTTTTTTGACTTTATTCCGAATGGTCGCGGAAAGCTGGACGCGGCTATGTATAAGCTGATGTGCAGGTATTTTCGGATAAGCCGTAGGGAGATCATGGAGGAATTGGACGGGATGCTTATGAAGCATCTTTTCAGGGAAGCTGGTGCCGCGCTGGTGAAATGGCGGCTGATCCGGTGCAGGTGGATTTCGAGAATGCGGGGGCGGCGTATAGCGATTCGGTGATATGAGGGGATTATGGCGACGACATACGCGCAGTTCATAGAGAATAAGTCACAACTGATCGGTGACGGTGGATTCGAGCCGCTATGGATTCCTGATTTCCTCTATGACTTCCAGAAGGCGCTTGTCGAGTGGTCAATCAGGAAGGGGCGTTCAGCGATATTCGCGGACTGCGGATTAGGAAAGACGCCCATTCAGCTTGCATGGGCCGAGAACGTAATTCGGCATACGAACGGGAAGGTGCTCATCATCGCACCGCTCGCCGTATCCGCACAGACCGTGCGCGAGGCCGAGAAATTCGGCATTGATTGCCGGTCCTCGAAGGACGGAACGGTCCATCAGAATATCACCGTGACTAATTACGAGCGGTTGCACTACTTCAACAGTGACGATTTCTCCGGTGTAGTGTGCGATGAGTCGAGCGCAATAAAGCAGTTCGGAGGGAAGCGACGGAAGCAGGTGATTCAGTTCATGTTCAAGACGCCATATCGTCTACTCTGCACCGCAACCGCAGCCCCGAATGATTACATC
>ERZ724503.1035-NODE-1035-length-12574-cov-16.915728_pt1 | contig 12574 bp, 12 predicted proteins | sample MGYA00376036_ERZ724503 | MGnify/ENA primary metagenome ERZ724503 (study PRJEB28724, sample SAMN07190885) | wastewater metagenome | isolation source: influent of sewage treatment plant in Hong Hong | place: Hong Kong | collected 2016-03-17 ...
TCTTTTTATAATTAATAAAATTAAAGTTGGCAAGAATAATTAATTTATTATAAATATTGTTTTGTGATTAAATAAAAATTGTTTATTTATTAAAGATTGTAGGGATTTTATATTTTGTAAGTATAAGAATATATCAAAATAAAAGAAATAAAGTTCTTTTATTTTAAAGCTTTAGAATCATCATAAGGATCTAAATGTATTGTAATGTGCCACTCTTTTTTATCATCTAATTTTTCTATTTCATCTTCTATTAAATCACTAATTTTATGAGCTTTTATTAAAGAAATAGAAGTATCAGCAAAAACTATATGAGCTTCTACAAAGATTTTATTTGCAGCTTCTCTTGTTTTAAGATGATGAAAGCTATGAACATCTTTATGGCTAGTTATTATTGAAATGATATTTATTACCATTTCTTCATCTAAGGCTCTATCAAGTAAAACCATTATTCCACCATGAATTAACTCATAAGCAGAATAGATAATATACACAGCAATTAAACTTCCAATTATTACATCAAAAAGTTCATATCCAGTAATTGACACCAATAAAAGAGAAGATAAAACAGCTATAGTACTAAAAACATCTGTTTTATAATGAAGTGCATCAGCTTTTATAACCATGCTGTGAGTTTTTTTTGCTATATAATTTAGATATAAAACGAGTCCAACTGTAATTATTAAAGAAGCTATCATTACATAAATTGAAATTTCTAAATAGCTTGAAGTCTCTCCAGTTTTATATTTTGAAAAAGCTTGGTATAATAAAAAAAGCCCCGACATAGTAATGATTGTTCCCTCTATTACAGAGGCTAGAGCTTCAATTTTACCTTTTCCATAATTAAAAGTTTTATCCGCAGGTTTTTCTGATTTAGATATAGCAAAATAATTAAAGATTGATACAAACATATCTAAAATAGAATCAACAGCTGAAGCTAAAACAGCTACAGAACCACTAGCTAATCCTATTACTAATTTAAGAATAGTCAGAACTGCTGCTACGCTAGATGAAACAACAGTTGCTTTTTTTTGTGGAGACATTATTTACTCTCTACAAACTCTTTAATTCTATTTATTCCATCAATAATGGCTTCCATACTTGTAGCAAAAGATAATCTAACATATCCTTCCATTCCAAATGCAAGACCAGGAACCAAAGCTACACCTTTACTTTCTAGTAAATCTGCACAAAATTTCATAGAATCATTTGAAAACTTTTTAATATTTATAAATAGATAAAAAGCACCATCAGGATCGTATGTAGAAAGAGTTCCAATTTCATTTATTGCTTTAACAGCATAATTTTTTCTTTTTTCAAATTCAACTCTCATCATTTCAATATCTTTATCTGCATCACCTTCAAGTGCCACAATTGCTGCATATTGAGTCATAGAATTTACATTTGATGTAACTTGACCTTGAAGTTTTGACATAGCTTTTGCAAGTGCACTGTTTGGACATGCAACATAACCAAATCTCCAACCAGTCATCGCAACAGATTTACTCAAACCATTTATTGTAACTGTTCTATTATACATATCTTCACTAACTTCAGCAGTTGCAGTGAATTTTTTACCTTTATAAATAAGTTTTTCATACATTTCATCTGATAAAACTACAATATCTGTACCTTTTAAAACTTCACCAATAGCTAATAACTCATCTCTTGAGTAAATTGAACCTGTTGGATTTGAAGGAGAGTTTAACATTAAAATTTTTGTTTTTGGTGTAATTTTCTCTTTTAATTGTTTTGCAGTAATTTTAAATTCTGTACTCTCATCTGTCTCTATAAATACAGGAACTCCTCCACTATAAACAACTAATTCTGGATAAGTAACCCAATATGGACTAGGAATTATAACTTCATCACCCTCATCAATTAGTGCTTGAGCTAGATTAAATAAAGAGTGTTTAGCTCCATTACTTATTACAATTTTATCCAATGTATAATCTAAATTGTGGTCTTTCTTTAACTTATTAATAATTGCTTGTTTAGTTTCTTTAATACCCTCAACTGCTGTATATTTAGTTTTTCCTTCATTTATTGCTTTAATAGCTGCATCTTTTACAACTTGTGGCGTATCAAAATCAGGTTCACCTGCACTAAAACTTAGAATATCTTTACCTTGAGCTTTTAAATCATTTGCTAAAGCTGTTATAGATAAAGTAAGTGAAGGAGACAATTTCTCCATTCTATCTGCAATTTTCATATTAGTTTTCCTCAATTAAATTATCATTACACTTATGGTATAATCGTGCGGATTTTATCTAAAATTTACTTAAAGGTTTTTTTTGAATTTTCAAATCAGTTTAAATGAAAGTATAATAAATGTTGAACTACAAAATAAAAAACACATAAAGCATTGTTATTTAAGAATTTTAAGTAAAGATTTACTACAAATAAAAGCTAATAAATATTTTACAGTTTATGATGCAAAAGATTTAATTGCTAGAAAAAAAGAGTGGATTTTACAAAATTTAAAAAGAGTAGAAAATAAAAGTTTAGAAGATGGATATTTTCTCTTTTTAGGTGAAAAAAAAGAGCTCAAAGAGTTTAAAATAAAAAGTCTAGATAGTTTTTATAAAAATGAAATTCAAAAAATGCTACCTTTTTTAGTTGAAAAATATTCAAATATAATGCAACTGTATCCTAATAAAATCTCATATAGAAAAAATAAAAGAACTTGGGGTTCTTGTAACTATAAAAATGAATTAAATTTCAATATTTTACTAATGCGTTACCCAATTTATATTATGGAATATATTGTTATTCACGAATTAGCTCATATAAAACATAAAAATCATTCAAAAGATTTCTGGATCTTAGTTGAAGAATTTTGTCCAAATTATAAAGATATAGAAAAAACTTTTAAATCTCTTTTATAGACTAATCTCTTGCTTCTATGACCCTTTTTAGCAATTCCTCTTTTGTAAATTCTTTTGAAATTTTTTGAGTTGTAATTCCATTTGAAAGAGTTATTTGGATGTTTTTATTTTCTCTATATTGAGCATTTACTATTAATCTTTTAACTTTTTGTGAATATTCATCTAAAGTATAAATTTTTCTTCCGATAAATAACTCATATAAAGTTGGTTCTTTATAAATACCAATAAAATCTCTATTGTGATACAAATATTTCCAAATTTTAATTTCTAAATCAAAAGGTAAAAAGAAATTTGTATAATCTGAAAATACTCTATCTCCTTTTATATAAAAATTAGTTTCAGGAAAAAAGCCTGGTACACAGTTGCACAAAAACATATCTCTTTGTAAATCTTTTACTTTTGTCATACAAAAATATTTGAATTTTTTTAATTTTTCTAAAAGGAGTAAATCTTCACTATTTTGATTTTCTAAAATAGAAAATATTGTAAAAAGTTCTTTGAAATCATTTTCATTTGAGGCTAAGATTTCAAGAGTTTTAAGACTTAATTTTTCATTTTTTTCATCTTTATTCGGAATACTATAAGATTTTAGAAACTCTTTTTTTAAATCAGTTATAATAATATTTTTACTATTTCTATGAATAAAATATAGTTTTTCATCGCTCTTTTTTTCTACAATAAAAATAGAGTTTCCATCTAAATAAATAGTTTTATAAGAAGCTAAAATGATTTTTTTAAAGTCTTTAATCTCTTCATTTTCAAAGCTATATTTAAATTCATGATTTTTTAAAAAATCAACTAATTCAAGTTCTAAATCATAGTCTAAATGGCTACTGTTTGAATACTCTTTTTTTAAGCTATCAAATTGTAAATCAAGAGATAAAAGATAATTTTTATGTCTATAAAGCTCTTTTTGATCTTTTATAACTATTTTTTTTAGAATCATATTTTAAATAAATCTTTAGGATCTATATGTGCTGAGTCTTTTGTAACTTGAAAAGATAAAGTTTCATTTACTCTTCCCACAACAGAACCTTTTTGAACCCATTTCCCAACCACTAAAGTAGGTGCAATATCATCTAAATGAGAGTAAATTGTATGAATACCATTTTCATGTTGAATAATTACAACATTATCAAGCATTCCTGCATTTTTTTTTGCATATACAACTTTTCCACTCAAAACAGAAACAACTTTCGATTCAGGTTCTGTACTTTTTAGAACAATTGATTCATTAAATAGTTTTATTTTGTAAACGGGGTCATAATACGTACCAAAGTTTTTTACAATTTTAAATGATTTTAATGGAGCTATTGTTTTTTCACCTTTATATTTTGTGATTGTAACTCCATCTGTTGAAGAACCAATCTTTTTAACATCAAGATTTAAATTTTTTGCAAATTTTTGATTTCTAGTATCAGCAGTTTGAATTTCTGATTCATTTTCATCTAAAGTAGAATTATTTTGATTGTCTTCATTGTTGTAATTTTTTTTGCTATTCATTAAAGATTCAATTTTTCTCTTTTTTTCAGTTTCAGCATTTGCTTTTGCCAACTCTTCAGCTTTTTTAATCTCTTCTTGCTTTAAAATGTTTAGTTGCGAAAGAAGGTTTTTTATATTTTCTTGACTTTTAACAACTTTATTTAGCTCTTCTTGATAAGCTTTATGTTGCTTCTCCAAATCTGCTAGAGAACTTGAATGTTTTTGTTTTAAATTTGTCAATTTATCTTTTGTTTTTTGTCTATCATTTATGTATAACGATATTTTTTCTATATCTTTTTGATTTGATGTAGAGTCATTTGTTATAGTATTGTAGTTACTGTTAATTTTTGTGACTTTATCTTTAGAATGTTGTGCCAAAAGTGTATATATTTCATTATCAATTAACTCTTGCATAGAGTTTTCAGATGCAAGTTTTAAAGCCATAGAAATAGAAAATTCTTCTACAATAGTATCAACAATTTGGCTCTCACTGTTTGTTCTTTCTTGGATTAGCTTACTTGATTTTGATTTTAGCTCAGATAATTTATTTTTTGACTCTTCAAGAAGTTTTTGATGTTCTTTAATGTCAATATTTACTTCTTTAATATCTTTTTCTATATTTGAAATATTGTTATTTTGAGATTCTATTTTATCCGCAAGCTCTTTAATCTTTACATTTTTTGTCTCTTCTTCTTGTTTTGTATTATCCAATTGCTTTTTATTTTGTTGAATTTTTTTATCAATACTTGAAGCTTCAACAAAGCAAAAAGTTAAAAATAGAGCTAAAAATATCTTAATCATTGCTAATTTTGTATTTTAATAAAACACCAAAAATGGTAAAAATTGAGATACAAAACGATAGTAAAAATAGTTTAATAATCTCCAAGCCTAAATCAATCTCTATATCAACAATTTCTTGTATTTCTTGAGGAAATAAAACGCTCATATTATGTGATACATAAAACAAGAAGATTGAACTTATAATAAAAGATAAAAATGCACTTAGCATGGCATAATTTAAAATAGAAGTTGCACTATATATAACAGATGCTCCATGAAGTCTTAAAATTGATATTCTAATATGATGTTCGTGAAACCAAAGTTTAATCTGTTTTGCAATAATTATCACAGCAAAAAGTGCAATTATAAAAAACAGAATAAAAGAGACACTATTTAATAAAAGTAATAGCAGATATATTTGATTGTGGTTTTTATAAAAAACTTCTACTTTTTTAATCTCTGGATTTTTTAAAAGTATATTTTTTATCTCTTCTAGCTCACTACTTGTTGGAAATATTTCTAGATGTATTTGATAAAAATTCGGTAATTTTTGTTTTAACAATTCAATAGAATTTTCAGAAAGATTTGTTTTGATATTTTCAATAATTTTATCATTTGCTAAAGCTTGAATGCTATCTACATTTATACCAGCAAGTTTTGGCATATTTTCTTTTGTTAAAGTATTAGTAGAAACCACAACAATTGAATAATCTTTTGATATTTTATTTTGATAGTTATGAACTACATTATTTATTAGCAAATAAATTGCAAATGCGATTAACATTGATAACAACGGAACTAAAAAAGCAATAATATTTTTAAGAGACTTCATAAATAATCCCATCATCAATTGATAATTGTCTAAATTTTATACCCAAATTTCTAGGAACTCTATGTGTTACAACAACCACAGTAATGCCTAATTGTTCATTTGCACCTTTTAGTAAATTCCATACTAAATCTGCTGAATAATCATCAAGATTTCCAGTTGGTTCATCTGCAATTATTATTTTTGGGTTGTGTGCTAAAGCACGTGCTACAGCAACTCTTTGCTGTTCGCCTCCACTTAGTTCATTTGGATAATATCCAGCTCTATGACTTAGTCTTACGTGAGCTAAAAGCTTATTTGCCTGTTCTTTTGAAACTTCGTTAGAATAACCATTTATTTTTAATGGAATCATAATATTTTCTTCAATTGTAAACTCATTTACAAGTTTATAATCTTGAAAAATAATTCCAATATTTTTTCTAAGGAGCCTTAGTTTTTTTCCACTTATTCCAAAAACTTCTTGGTCAGCAATTTTTAAATTACCATGTTTTATAGGAATTTCTCCATAAAAAGATTTCAAAAGTGTAGACTTTCCACTTCCTGAATTTCCACCAATAAAGATAAACTCTTTTGGTTTTATAGAAAAATTACCTTTTTTGATAATATACTTATTATCATCATAAGTTAAATAGATATTAGTTGCTTCAATCATTTAAATAAAATCTCTTTTAAATTTTTATGCGCATCTATATTTGAGCTTGTAGGAAGAGGATTTCCTTGATAATATGATGCTTTTCCTTCTTGTATTATTATGTATTTTGTCACTGGTCTATCAAAATTTCCCATTGTAACTTTTATTAAACCTGAATTAGTTTTTTCTAAAATTGTATAAAGCTCTTCAATATGCACAAAAAAGTTATTGAATATAATAGCTTTTTGTGGAATTTTTGTGATTATTGAATCAAAATCAATAGTTCCTTCAAAAGAAAAATCAAAAGATAAATCTATATTTTTATCTTCATCTAATGAAGTTAAAACTAAATCATAGATGTTTTTCCCCTGTTTTTTCCATCTATCTTCATATTTACTGCTAACTTCTAAATCTTTGTTTATATCAATACTAATTTTCCCTTTTGGTAAATTTGTAAGAAGTTCCAAGCAAAAATCAAAATAGTTTCTACTATCAGTCCTTAACTCTAAAGTTCCACCAATTTTTAAAACTCTAAGAGCCTCATTTACGAACTCATTTGAATAAATTCTTCTATGAGGCTTTTTGTCCCAAGGAACAGGAAAATGTACAAATATTTTTCCAACTTTATTTGATTCAATAAACTCCATAAAAAGTCTTGCATCATAATTTACAACTAAAACATTTGTGATATTTTGAAGTTCAAGCTGTTTTAATAGTTGTTCAATTGAAGGAAAATGTATCTCAAGACCAATAAACTGAACATTTGGATTTACTTTTGCTTGATGTAAAAGATGTCTACCACTTCCAAAGCCAATCTCAATTTGAATTTCATTTTGTGTTTTAAACTCATCAACAAAATAGTTTATATCTCTTAAATATTTATGTTTTTGTTCTTTTTCAGGTTTAAAACTATTTGTGTTTGAAAATATAATTTTTGAAGAGTTTTCTTTGACATAGGCATTTAAGCTATCTTTTATTAAACTAACAGGAGACAATCTCGTAACTTTGTCAGATTTAATCATAAAATTTCTATCTTTTGGTTTTATTGCAAGTAAAAACTCTTTATTTTCATATTTTGTAGCTACTCTGTGTTCGATTTTTCTATTGTTGTCTGAGAAATCGTAAGATTGTGCAATAAACTCAAAATTAACACCATCTACAGAGGATGGTGTCTTTATTAATTCTTTTTTTTCAAATAATATATGTGGCATAATTTCTCTTGGTTAGTTTTATTTTTTTGTTAAACTTACTTCATTCGAAGTTTCTGAAATTATTCCAAACTCATCAACTGCTTGAACAGAGAATTTATATTCTACACCATTTGAAATTTCATTGTCTTGAAAAGTTGTACCTGAAATATTCTCAAATTTTGTTGTTTTGTATTGGAAAAAATTTTGCCTAGTCTTTTTGTTTACAATATATGAAACTGCTCTAGGAACGCTATTCCAACTTAAAACTGCAACTCCACTTTGAACTGAAGCTTGTGAGAGATTTGGCTTAGGAAGTTTTCCTAAGCTTTCTCCTTTTGCAGGTGTTATATCAGAAGAACCATCTAAACCATCTTTATCAATTGGAATTATTTTATAATAGTATTTTAACCCATCATCTTCAACATTATCGGTATATTCAAGAGTATTTGCATTTACAGAACCGATTTTTTTGTAACTAAAAGATTCATAATTACTTCTATGTATTTCATATTGAACTACATCATTTGTAGGAGATGCATTCCATGCTAAGAAGATTTTTTTAGGAATATTATTAGAAGCTTTTACCCCTGATACGCCTTTTGGAGCTGGTTTTGTAACTGCTTCTAAAACTTTTGTAGGAGCTGATTCAACATCATCAAATGTAAATGCCTTTACTCTATATTTATGACTTGAAGCATTTTTTAGACCAGTATCTATATATTCAGCTGATAATCTTTGATTAACAGTAGCCAAGTATATCCATTCATTTAAAGTGTTATTGTATTTTTCAACTCTATAATAACTTACTCTTTGATCAGGATGTGGTTCCCAAAGAAGTTTTACTTTATTTGGAAGAGCTGAAATAGCTTGTGCAAAACCAACGGGTTTTATTCTAGGAAGAGTTTCCACTATATAAGCTTCAGTTGTAGGAGACTCACTACCATCACTCAATCTTGCTGAAATTTGATAAGCATATTTTGTTTTTGGTTCTAATCCTTTATCAACATAGTGAGTGGCATGTTTACTGTCAATTTTTGAGATTAACTTTAAAGTTTTCTCACCTTTTGAAATTTCAGTTCTATAAAAGTTATAACCAATAACTCTTGCATCATCTACTTTTTGCCATTCAAAACCTATTGATGTCATATCCGGAAGAGATTTGATAGAAGAGTAATTTACAGTTTGAACTGACTGATTTACTTTTGGTGCAGTTGTTGTAGAAAGAGAATCAAAAGTATTGCTGCAACCGCTATATAAAAGAAGAAAAGTTGTTAATGATGTTGCTTGTATTAATTTTTTCATCTGTAAAATCCTTAGTAAAATTAGTTTTTAAAAAAGTACTCATATCATCTGGTAAGTTTGCACAAAAACTCATCTTCGTATTTTTTGTTGGATGAGTAAGATATAAGATATAAGCGTGTAAAAAAAATCTATTTATTTTATTTAATTCGCCCTTAAATCCATATAAAGTATCTCCAAGTATATGCCTATTTAGTGAGTTTAAATGAACTCTTATTTGATGCGTTCGTCCTGTAAAAAGTTTTGCTGCTATTAGTTCATATTTTTGATTATCACTTAAACATATTTTAGAAAAAGCTGATTTTGCATATCTTCCTTCTTCTATAATATCCATTTTTAATCTATTGTTAGGATTTCTCGAAATTGGTTTTTCTACTACTAAATTATCTTTTAAAGGTAGATCTAGAATTGCAAGATAGTATCTTCCCATACTTTTATCTTCAAGTTGTTTTGCTAAAGAAGTATGAGCTTCATTTGTTTTTGCAATAACAATAAGACCACTTGTTCCCTTATCAAGTCTATGAACAATTCCATGTCTCTCTTCTCCACTTATTGTTGAGAGAGAAATTTTTTTTAGTTTCAACCAATCTACTAAAGTTGCATCTTTAACACTAGGTGCGTCATGAACTGTTAGGTTATAAGGTTTATTTAGTATTAAAATATCGTCATCTTCATGAATTATTTCAATATTTTTATCCTTTAAAGATTCTTTTATAAACTCTTCATCTTTGATGTTTGAAAACTCTACCTCTGGAAAATAAACTTCAATTTTTTGATTTTCTTTTAATTTTAAACCAGTTTTGTCCAAAGTTTTTCCATCGACTTTTACAAAACCTTTTTTAATTAATTGTTCAATTTGATTTCTTGAAGCATCAATATTTGATGCCAAAAATTTATCAAGTCTTTCTGTACTATTTGCAATAAAATATTTATACATATTATGATACTCTTTTGTTATGCGTTTACTAGATAAAAGAATTATTTCACATTTCGATTTTTTGTTAATAATATTTGTTTTACCTTTGGTAATGCTATCATACCATTTAATAAGTGAAACAAACGAATTACTAGCCAATAAGCAACTTATGTACTATTCTCTTTCACTTATTTTATTTTTTATTGTCTTTTTCTTACCAATTAGAAGGAGATTAGGAATTATCCCAATTTTATACTGGTTTGGAATTATTTTATTGGTTGCTGTTGAACTTTTTGGAATTTCAAAATTAGGAGCTAAAAGATGGATAGAATTACCTTTTATTAATGCAACAATTCAGCCTTCTGAACTTATAAAACCTGTATTTATTTTGATGCTTGCATATTTAATTCACCTAAGGCAACCTCCTGAAAAAGGATATGGATTGAAAGATCTTATATATTTTTCTTTTTATATTCTTCTTCCATTTGTCTTAATTGCAAAAGAACCAGATCTAGGTACAGCATTACTTTTGCTTTTAGTTGGTTATGGAATTTTATTTTTAATTGGAGTAAATTGGAAGATATGGGTAACAATAGTTATTGTTTTGGGAGTTAGTTCACCTTTTATTTATAGTTATGGAATCAAAGATTATCAAAAAAAGAGAATTCATGATTTTATAATCGCTGAAAAACCTAGTTATCATGTACAACAATCAATTATTGCAATTGGATCAGGTGGACTTTCTGGAAAAGATTCAAATGAGGCTACACAAACTCAACTAAAGTTTTTACCAATTTCTACAAGTGATTTTATTTTTGCTTATTTAGTTGAAAGATATGGATTTTTAGGTGCTATTGGGTTGATTATTGTATACACTCTATTGATTTTACATCTTTTATCAATAAACTATTTTTTCAAAGATGATTATGTTGTCAAAGTTTTTGCCTCTGGGCTTGCATTATTAATATTTTTAAATATGAGTGTGAATATTTTGATGGTTATTGGATTTGCTCCTGTTGTTGGAATTCCATTGCCTCTATTTTCCTATGGTGGAAGCTCATTTGTAAATTTTATAATAACCTTTGCAATTTTAGAGAATCTAATAGCATTTAGATATATTGATTTATACAGATAGTTAAATTTTAGTACATTCTATAAAATACTTGGAATTTAATTTTTGTCTTTTCTGTAGGTTTTGGATAATCTTTGTAGGCAATTTCTATTAATTCCAAAGAGTAATCATCAAGTATGGTATATCCCGATGAACTTGTGATTTTTAATCCAGAAATACTTCCATCTGGATGAAACATAAATTCTACAATATTAACTCCACCAATTCGTAGTTTTTCTGCAAGTTTTGGATATCCCATACGATTTAAAACTCTTTGGGTAATTACTTGAAAGTTATTTAAATTTTTTTCTAAATAGGCCTTTTGAACAGTTGTAAAACTTTGATACTCTTTTCCATATAGCTTTTCTAATTCACTTAAAATCTCTTTATTTACAGGCTCTTTTTGATTTAAAAAATTTTCTAAAGTTTTATCTTGAATCGTTTGCTTATTTTGCACAACTTGTTCTTTCAAAATTTTATTTTGGAGTTCTTTTGCTTCTTTTAAATCATTTTTTATAGGTTTTTGCTCAATTTTTTTGGACTTTTCAACAACTTTTTCAACCTTTTTTTCTATTGGTTTTTCAAAAGTTTTTTCAGTTTTTATCTCTTTAGGTAATTCTTGCTTAGGTTTTTCTACTTCTACTTTATTTTGTTCTTTTATTTCATTTAATTTTACAAATTTAATATCAGTTTTTTCTATCTTTTTATCATCTTCGCTATTTTGTTTTTCTTCTGATTTATAGTTGAATAAAAATAAAAGATGGATTAACAGTGATAGAAATAGGGCTAAGAATATATTTTTCATTGGCGAATTATAGTAAAAAAAATTAAAAATAATATTTTAAAATAAGCTGTTTTTCTATAATTTAACTACAAAAAATCTAAATAACCTTTTGCTTATATAAATTATTGTAAAATCTTTTAATATTATAAATTTTAGGAAAAGAAATGTTTAAAAAATCTATAAAAGCTTATGAAAAAGCTTGTGAAGTGATTCCAGGTGGAGTTGACTCACCTGTAAGAGCATTTAAAAGTGTTGGTGGAACTCCTCCTTTTATAAAAAAGGGAAAAGGGGCATATTTATATGATATTGATGGGAATAAATATGTAGATTTTGTACAAAGTTGGGGACCACTTATTTTTGGACATTGTAATAAAGATATTGAAAAAGCTGTTATAAAAACTGCAAAAGAAGGATTAAGCTTTGGAGCTCCAACAAACCTTGAGACAAAACTAGCTCAAGAGATTGTTGAGATGTTTGAAAATATTAATAAAGTAAGATTTGTAAGTTCAGGAACTGAAGCAACTATGAGTGCAATTAGACTTGCAAGGGGAGTTACTGATAAAAATGATATTATTAAGTTTGAAGGTTGCTATCATGGACATTCAGATTCACTTTTAGTTCAAGCAGGTTCAGGAATGGCAACATTTGGAGCACCAAGTAGTCCAGG
>ERZ724503.1038-NODE-1038-length-12551-cov-8.663492_pt1 | contig 12551 bp, 11 predicted proteins | sample MGYA00376036_ERZ724503 | MGnify/ENA primary metagenome ERZ724503 (study PRJEB28724, sample SAMN07190885) | wastewater metagenome | isolation source: influent of sewage treatment plant in Hong Hong | place: Hong Kong | collected 2016-03-17 ...
CAAAAGTAAACTCCCCTATTCCAGAAGCTCCTAAAGCAATTCCAAGTGTACATCCTAAACCACCACTTCCAATGATTGCTACTTTTTTATTTTGTAGTGAATTTTGAGTCTCTTCGCCCCAAAGTTTGATTTGTCTATTGAAATATTCGTTAAATTGTTCATTCATTTTTATTCCTTATTAAATAAGTAGAGATTATTTTTATTATATGTTATTGTAATAATATCAGATTAAGTTTAAAATTCTTTGACTATAATCAAGTATATTTTGGTTTTGGTTGGGCAACTAATAACTCTTCATTTTGAATAGAGTTATACTCACTATTTGATGCAACATTACTTTGTGTTCCCATATCATCATAAAATTTTTCTACAAAAGTTATAATTTTATTCAAAACTCTTGGTATGATTTTTTGTCTTTCTAAAAGTTTTGGTTTTACTTTTAGAGTATTTACTATCTCATCTTTTAGAGGAATTCTTTGTTCATAGATATATTTATCTACAACTTTTCGCACTTCTTTACAATCAAGATTTTCTTCACTACATAGCTCTTTGTATGCTTGGTCTTTTTGCTCTTCCCAAAACTTATCAAATTCATCTTCAATATCATCTTCATTGATTGCGTATAGGTTTTCATTGATAAATTTCTCTATAAGCTCTTTTTTACTTCTTAGTTGGGGATTATTTGTCAAAATATTTGAGATATTATCCCGTTGTCTTTGTTTCTCATCTTCTGTTGAGTCTTTGTATTTTGCCAATAGTTTTAAAATATAAGCTACATTTATCTCATCTTTATGGATAAGTTCAAGTTCAAAATCCACATCTTCAAGAATAGATACTTTTTCACTTCCTTGAGTTCTTTCACTTTTTATTTTTTCATACATATCAAGATATTTTGACTTATAGTCTTCAAACATCTGTTCACTCATAGATAAATCAGACCATTTGAAATCACTAAATCCTTCTAAGATATTTTTTAACCTCATCAATTCTCTAAATGCTTTGATAAATTCCAATTTGTCATCTTCGCTTATTAATCTATCTACACTACTAACACTTGGAACTATTTTTATAAGATTTATAAAAGCTTCGTTAAACTTAATAACATACTCTTCATAAGGCTGCATTAGTATAATATCTTTTGCTTCTTCTTTTGAAAAAAGTGCAATAGCATCATCTGTAGCTTTTTTGATATTTCTAAAACAAACAATATTTCCTTGTGATTTTCTCTCATCAAGTATTCTATTTGTTCTTGAAAAGGCTTGAATAAGTCCATGATATTTTAAGCTTTTATCCACATACAAAGTATTTAGTCTTTTACTATCAAATCCAGTTAAAAACATATTTACCACAAGAAGTAAATCCACTTCACCTTTTTTTACTCTTTTTGATAATTCATTGTAGTAGTTATAAAAAGTTTTACTATCTTTTGTACTGTATTTTGTCCCAAACATCTTATTATAATCAGCTATATACTCATCAAGTTTTTCCCTACTATGTTTATTGATATGCTCTTCATCAATAAAAGCTCCATCTGATTCATACAAACCATTTGCATCTTTGTCATCTTCATTTGCACTATAAGAAAAAATTGTTGCTATTTTTAGATTGTGTTTTTTACTTCTAAATGTTTCATAATATTTTGTAAGCATTTCAACACTGCTCACCGTCATCATTGCTGTAAAATCTTTATTATGAGTTTTTCTTCCATGATTAGCGATAATATAATCTACAATTTTATTGATTCTATCTTCACTTTGTAGTAATTCTTCCCTATCTATATCTTCTACTTCAATATCAATATTTGTAGCACTTCCCTCTTTTTCTTTATATCTTCCTATATACTCAACTGAGAACTTTAATACATTATCATCATTGATTGCATCTGTTATTACATATCTATGAAGTCTATCATCAAAAAGGTCTGCTGTGGTTCTTTTACCAAGTTTATTTCCCATAGCATTTTCAGGGAATATTGGTGTTCCTGTAAATCCTATCATTTGATTATTTGTAAAAAATTTATTGATATTTAGATGTGTTTCACCAAACTGACTTCTATGGCATTCATCAAAGATAAATACTATATGTTTATCTTTTTGTTTTTCCATCTTTTCTAAGTATTGTTTTTTATTTATTGCTGTATTTAGTTTTTGTATTGTTGTTACTATTAACTTTGTATCATCACTAAACTGTTTTACTAAAGCTTTTGTATTATCAGTCCCATCTACACTTCCATCACTAAATGAATTAAACTCTTTTGTTGTTTGAAAATCCAAGTCTTTTCTATCTACTACAAAAACTACTTTATCTACTTTTGGTAACTTCATAAGTATTTGTGCTGTTTTAAATGAAGTTAGAGTTTTACCACTTCCTGTTGTATGCCAAATATAGCCATTTCTTTTTGAAGTATTCACTTGTTCTATAATAGCTTCAACCGCATAAAACTGATAAGGTCGTAAAACCATAAGTATCTTATCAACTTCAGCTAAAACAATATATTTACATATCATCTTAGAGATATGACATCTCTCTAAAAAGAAAGAGGTAAACTCTTCAATGTTTGTGATATTTTTATTCTCTTTACTTGCCCAAAAAAATGTTTGTTTGAAACTTTGTTTTTTATTGTTGGCATAATATTTTGTATTTACTCCATTACTAATAATAAAGATTTGAACATAATGAAACAATGCACTATTTGAGCCATAAGAGTGTCTTTGATAACGATTGATTTGATTAAAGGCTTCTTTGAGTTCTAGTCCTCTTCTTTTAAGTTCTATTTGAACTAATGGAAAACCATTTATCAAAAGAGTTACATCGTATCTGTTTTTGTAAGTTCCATTTATACTGATTTGATTTGTTACTTGGAAAAGGTTTTGACACCAATGTTCACTATCTAAAAATTCAATATATGATGTAGTTCCATCATCTTTTTGCAGTACATACTTATCTCGTAATTTTTTAGCTTTTTCAAATACACTTCCACCATTTAAATGATTTAATACTCTTTTAAATTCACTCTCACTTATGGTTGTTTTATTATGCTTTTCTAGTTGAGATTTAAGATTTGTTTCTAAATCTTTATCATCTTTTATATCTATTTTTTCATACTTTAAAGATATAAGTTGTTTAATAAGATTATTTTCAAGTATCGCTTCATTTTGTCTGCTCATCTAAAATACTTCCTTTGATGCTAGTGCTCCAAAAATTTCTAATTTTAATTCTTCACTATATTCAATTTTATATAATAATGAACTTATTATTTTTTAAATATTCTTGCTCAATCATATCAGCAACACCATTTTCAAATCCTGCAATTAAAGCTAATATTTCGCTATACATAGTATGTCTAATATTTTCTTTAGAATCTAATTTTAATATTTTACGATACTCATTTGCATTTTCATTAAAAATAGCCTGATAAACTTTATTTGTATAAATTGCATATTTGATATTCCCCATGGCAACATATTTATCTAAAGCGTCAGTAAATTTTTTTCTATAGTTTTCTTCTTTGATAATTTGAATTAAAAAATCTTCATCTCTTTGATTTATATATTTAGTATGTCCACCTGCTTTTTGGTTCATAACATCTATTACAATATCAAGTATCATACTTCTCAATATTTTTGCTTTTTGACTTTCTGTTAATAACATTCCAAGATTTAAAAAAGCTCTAAAATTAAAAATTCCTAAAATTGTTGTTTTGCTACCTATATCAATAAAGCTACCAACCTCTTCTTTATAGATTTTTAGGGCATTCCCCCGTAAAATTTTATACCCATTTTTTGTCAATTCTTCATTATTATCTCTAATATATTTTTCAATAGTAAAATCACTGATTTCATAAAATTCTTGAACTTGTTTTTTCGTAAGCCACATATCATCTTCAAAATAAATTGTCTGAATACCTATGTTTTTTTCAACTTCTTCTAATGCAAATTTATTGTTTAAAATATTTTGTCTTTGAACTTGAGATACTGTTAAATCTTTCATAATATTTCCTATTTTATTTTTACACAAACATTTGTTGTAAAAGTGCTTTTTTAAACTCTTTTGTAGAATTTAACTCTTTTGTTGTTAATTCTATCTTTTTATCTATTGATGATAAGAAATTTGCTATTTTTGTTTGTTCTTTAATACAAGGCATAAAAATATTTAAGAATGTAAATTTTGAAATCCAATGTCTTTCATGTCCACCAACTTCATATTTAATCATTTGCATAGTCTCATAAATAAATTTGATATTATTGTTATTTTTAGGAATTAATATTTTCATAGCTGATGATTTAGCTTTAAATGGGAAATCAACAAATTTATTTGCAGTTGTAAAATCATCAAAAATAATTACAGGAAGATTATTTTCAAATATTCCATCTGTTTCATTTGTATATCCTAAAATAAAAGTCTTTCCAGCTGTTAAAACTGGAGTATTATAAGAATTATCATATTCTGTATCTTTAACTAAATATTTTGTTGGTTGTATATAATCTAAAACATCGCCTAATAAACTATCTTCCCACTCAGGAAACTCACTCCCATCATCATCTTTAAATCTAATCTCTTGATTAAATATTTTACTCATTACACCTTTTTTATATTCTTGAAGTAATGTTTCTTTTTTTGTTAATTGTTCTATTCTTGTATCAACTGATGTTAGAAAAGAAGCTATTTTTTCTTGTTCTGATTTTGATGGTAATTTTAACTTTAATAATTTTAATTGAGAACTATACAAGTGAACAACTGATATTCCTTGAGATAATTTTGCAATATCTAATTTTTTTCTGTTATTTAAATAATAAGATAGAAAAACTCCATTTTCTTTAGTTTTAATGATATTTAAATCTCCACTTAAAGCAACATTATCTTTTAAAACACAAGAAGCTGTTGCAATATCAATTTGAGTTTCTCCAGAAGCAGGAATTATAACATCACCATATTCACTTAATATTAAATCTTTTTTATCTAAATTAGTTTTTGAATATATATCAATTATTGTTTCTTTGTATTTGGTATATAGTTCACCATATCTAATACATTCTAAATTTCCATCTTCTACAATATCCGATTTAGAGATTCCTTTTCCTTTTGAAAATTTTGCAATATCATCTAATTTCTTCTCTTCCCACTCTCCACTAAACTCACTAAATCTTAATTTAGGTACATTTATATTTTTACTCATTTTCAGTACCTTTTAAAAGTAAATTTCTTTCTCTTAAAAGCTCTTTTTGAAGCTCTTCAACTGTTGGTAGAAATGGTAAATATTTTGATGAAAACAGTTGTTTACTTTCATTTAAAACAGAATATTTAGCAACTGCCAAAGAAGGTTCACTACATAAAATCAGTCCTATTGTAGGATTATCATCTTCACTTTTATGAAATTTATCATAAATCCTTACATATGTGTCCATTTGCCCTACATCTTGATGGGTAAGTTTACCAAGTTTTAAATCTATCAGTAAAAAGCATTTTAATTTGAAATTATAAAATACTAAATCAATATAAAAATCTTGTTCTTCTACAACTAATCTTTGTTGTCTTGATACAAAAGCAAAACCACGACCAAGTTCAAGTAAAAATTGTTGGAGATTGTCTATCAAAGATTGTTCAATATTTGTTTCAAGTAATGACTCATTTGGAAGATTTAGAAAATCAAATATATAAGGATCTCTAAGATAATTTTTTATATCTGTTGTTTGAAGTTCATTTATCTTTTCATTTGCTTCATTTACAAGTGCAGTTTTATCAGAACTACTTAATAATCTTTCATAATAAAGTACACTTATTTGTCTTTCTAACGCTCTAACACTCCAGTGGTTTTCAATGGTTTCTTTAATATACCAATCTCTTGCATTTTGATTTTCAATTCTCATCAAAGTTCGATAATGAGTCCAACTCAATTTGAGACTCACTGAGTCTTGAATTGGAAAAGTTAAATAAAATCGTCTCATATTTCTAAGATTAGTTGTATCAAAACCTTTTCCAAATTCTTGTGTTAAACTATTTGAAATAAGTTCTAATTGCTTTTTACCATATTCAGCTCTTAACTCTCCATTTTGTTCATCTTCAACTATAATTCTTCCTATGTGCCAATATGTTTGAACCATTACACTATTTACAGATTGTTGAATTTGTATTCTTGAGTTAATTAAAAGATTTCTAATATCATCTACAATTTGATTATTTATAATATTCATTTTTAAAATTTCCTAAAAAGGTGTAGAGATATTTAATTCTCTACAAAATGATGCAATAGTTTCATTTGTTGCTTTCATATCATCTTCTAAAGCTTTTAAATCAGCTGAAACTCTATTCAAATCAATAACATCATCTTCTTCAAAAGTATCTACATATCTTGGGATATTTAGATTGTAGTCATTTTCTTTTATCTCTTGTAAACTGGCTTTATAAGAGTATTTATCTTCTTCTTTTCTGTTTGTATAAGTATCAATGATTTTTTCAATATCTTCTTCTCTTAAAACATTTTGATTTTTTACTTTTTCAAAATATTTTGAAGCATCTATAAATAAAACATCAGCACTATCTTCACGACACTTTTTAAAAACTAAAATACAAGTGGGAATAGAAGTTCCATAAAAGATATTTGCAGGTAATCCAATAACAGCATCAAGATAGTTTCTATCTTCAATCAAATATTCTCTTATATGTCCTTCTGCACCTCCACGAAATAGTACACCGTGAGGAAGAACTACTGCCATAGTTCCATTATCATCAAGATGATGAATCATGTGTTGTACAAAAGCAAAATCAGCCTTTGAAGAGGGTGCTAGTTTTCCGTATTGAGAAAATCTATCATCACTTAAATGAAGTTGATTTGCTGACCATTGGGCTGAAAATGGTGGATTTGCAACAATCGCTTCAAATTTTTTATCTAAATGTTGTGGATGTTCTAGTGTATCTTCTTGTTTTAAGTCAAACTTTCTATAGTGAACATCGTGCATTATCATATTCATACGAGCAAGGTTAAATGTAGTTCTGTTTAACTCTTGTCCATAAAAGTTTGATACATCTTTAACCTCTTTTGCTACACGAAGAAGAAGAGAACCTGAACCACAAGTTGGGTCATAAACTGATTTTAATTTTGTTTTTCCAGAAGTTACGATTTTTGCAAGTATTTTTGAAACTGCTTGAGGTGTATAAAACTCCCCTGCTTTTTTACCAGCATTTGAAGCAAACTGTGCAATTAAATACTCATAAGCATCACCTAAGACATCTCTATCGTGGTTTTTAAGTTCAAAGTTTATATTATCAAGATGAGCTAAAACTTTTGCTATAAGAGTGTTTTTTTGCTCTTCAGTTCGTCCAAGTTTTTTAGAAGTTAAATCAATATCTGAAAATAAATCTTCAAAATCATCTTCACTCTCATGCCCCATAGTTGAAGATTCAATATTTCTCAAAATCGTAGTTAAATCTTCAAGTATAAAGTTATTTGTATCGCCATTTCCTCTTTGAGCTACTGCTGAAAAAAGTTCATTTGGTTTTAAAAAATATCCAAGTTGTTCGATAGAGTCTTCTTTGATAGCATCAAGATATTGTGCATCTTTTTTTTCATCAAGATTTGTATAGATAAGTTTATCTTCTTCTAAAAGGTCATTTGCATAACTTTCCATTTTTTCAGATAAATATTTATAAAAAATAAATCCAAGAATATAATCCCGAAACTCATCGGCATCCATCTTCCCTCTTAGAGTATTTGCTATATTCCATAACTGTTGTTCTAATCTTCTTTTATTCTCTTCACCCATATTTGTATATGTTCCCTTGATTATTAGTGATATTATTTTACTAAAACTAAGTAGTCAAAGGGCTAAGAAAAAATTTTAATTTGACAAAATACCCTCTTCTTTCAAACTCAAATACCCATCACTTGTGATTATCAAATGGTCAAGTAGTTCAATTCCTAGTATTTTCCCACTCTCTTTTAATCTTTTTGTTACATTTATATCTTCATTACTAGCTTCTAATATTCCGCTTGGATGATTGTGAGCTACGATTATACTTGCACATCTTTTTTCGATTGCATAAGAAAACACTTCTCTTGGATGAACTAGGCTTTGATTTAGAATTCCTATTGTGATAACTTTTGTTTGGATTAGATGATTTGCCCCATCAAGATATAAAGCCAAAAAATATTCTTGTTGTTTATTGTGATACTCTTTTAACTCCAAATATACATCATTTGAACAGCTTATTTTTTTATTTTGTTTGATTAAGTATCTTCTTGATAATTCTATGCAACTAAGAATCTGTGAGGCTTTGGCTAAACCTAAACCATGAATTGAAGACAACTTTTCTAAGCTTAGATTTTCAAAATCTTCTTCAAATAATTTTATGATTTCGTGAGATAGTTTTATTACATCTTTGCCTTGAACTCCACTGCCTAAAAGAACGGCTAAAAGTTCATAATCTTTTAGTGCATTTGCACCTTTTTTGATGAGTTTTTCTCTTGGTTTATCTATGTTTTCTAGTTGTTTGATAGATTTCATAAACTTCTCCTTATTTATTGAAGAAGTTTATCAAATATTTTTTAGTGAGTAAAAAAATATCTCAATTTGTTATATTTTACTCTTTGTTAGCCGTAGTAAAAATCAGTTTTGCTTCATCAAGAAGTTTTTGAGCATCTTCTAGCTCTTTTATACCTGTTTTATATACTTGAATCGAATCACTTAGTGTAATTTGTGGATTTGATAGTTTTTCTAAAAGCTCTTTTGCTTTTATGATTTTCTCTTCAAAATTTATTTGTTCTAACTCTTTTGCATCTTGCATTTATTTATCCTTTAATATTTCTCTTACATGATTTTCAAACTTTTCAACTTCAACTAAAAATGAATCATGTCCTGATTGGCTCTGTATTAATTTATAAGTAACTTTATTTTCTTTTCCTAGTTTTATCATAATATCCCTGATTTCTTCCATCTCTTGGGGAAAAAATAGCATATCATCACTAAAAGCGATTAAATGCAGATTTGATTGAACTTTATCAAAAGAGTCTTCAAGTCTATCTTTATTTCGTCCAGCATCAAAAATATTCATTGTTTTACAAATATATAAATATGAAAGTGGGTCAAAAAATTTTGGAAAACTATATGCGTTATATTTTAGATATTTTTCAACTTCAAACTCTCCAAAAAGTTCATATAATCCATCTGTTTGAGAATAATCTCTTCCAAATTTACTATTAAACAAATTTGGACTTAAATAACAGATTAATCCTGCCATTCTTCCCAAAGAGAGTCCCACAAGTCCTAAAGCTTTTGGGTCATCTTTTTTATAGTTTCCATTATTGAAAACTGGGTCATGTCTTATTGCTTCTATTCCTATTTTGTTAAAAGATATAGCCCAAGGTCTTGTGTAAGCAGTTGTTGCAAGTGCGATAATTTCATCTGCAAAAGTTGGTTGTTCTATTGCATAACAAAGTGCTTGCATTCCTCCCATACTTCCACCAACAACGGCTTTAGCTTTTGTAATTCCTAATCTTTTGTAGAGTTTCATTTGTGCTTTTACAATATCAGAAATTGTTAAAACTGGAAATTTTAATCTGTACTCTTTTTTAGTAGATGGGTCAATACTCATAGGATTTGTTGAACCATAAGAAGAGCCTATATTGTTTGAGCAAATAACAAAATATTTTGTAGTATCAATAGCTTTTCCATCACCTATGAATTTATCCCACCAACCAGCTTTTGCTTCATTTGCATATCGTCCTGCTGCATGATGACTTCCAGAAAGTGCATGACAAATCACTATAACATTTGATTTATCTTCATTTAATTCTCCGTAAGTTTCATAAATAATTTCAAATCCCTCTAAAAGTCGTCCACTTTCTAGGTATAAATGTTCATTGAATTTTTCTACTTTTGTCTCTATTCTCAAACTATTTCCAATCTTTTTTATTAATTAAGGGCTATATCATATCTAAACTATAATAAGAATTGAATTTTATGCTTTATATAAATCTTCTAATTGCACTTTCATAAGTTCTTGCCAAACTAAACTTGGTTGCCATTTTTCAAAAATAGATAAATCTATCTCTTCAAAAGGTGTATGCAAAATATATTTATGATAAACATACATAAAAGCACTAACTCTGTAATTTTTTGCACAATGAATCCAAACTTTATTTGCTCCAAGAGCTTGTAAAATATTTAAAAATAGTTTCAAATCAGATATTCTTGGATTTTCAAAATCAACTGGAATATGAATATAACTCATATTTAAAGAACTTACTATTTTATCTTCATTTTCAATAGCATTTGAAGAACTATTTAGAGCCAAATTTATAATTACTTCAAAACCTTCTTTTGCAATAAATTCAAACTCTTCTATTTTTGGCTGACCTGAAGTTGAAATCAACTCATTTATTTTTATAAAATTTAAGATTTTATTCATTTTTAGCTCCTATTTTTATTATTCTAAGATTATCTTTCTTATTCGTAAGTTAATTTAATTATAATATTGCAAAAGGAACAGTTATTCCAAATAAAATTATTACTCACACAATAAGGAAAAATTATGAATGTTATAGAACAGTTAGAAAAATTATTAAAAACAGAAGTTTTAATTCAAGTTAATGAAGAGATAGAAACTATTGAAAAATTTATTAAAAAACAAAAAGATAGTGAAGACTTAAAAATTGAACTAGAATATATGCTTGATGTGAAAAAATATTATGAGCAAGTATTACTACACATAGAGAAAAAAATATTAAAAGAAGATGATGCCGTAAAAATTCTCCAAGATTTAGAAGATATGAGAGAAGATGAGGATGATTTACATTAGATTTTTATATCTAATGTAATCTTAGAGATATTAGTTCAGTTGATACTGAACTCTATAATCTCTCATAAAAGGTGGAGTATCATAATAGTTTTCATTACTATCATCTAAAGTAGCACTTGCTTGATTTGTAGTCTCATCAGCTGATTCAGAACTCTCTTCAAGTTCATCATTTCTTGATTCAAATCCTGTAGCAACAATAGTGATTTTTACTTCATCTTTTTCTAAAGTGCTATCAGAAGTTGTTCCAAAAATAATTTCTGCATTTGAATCCATTCTTTCGTTAATAGTTCCCATTACATTATTAATTGCAAACAGTGATACTTGAGGATGAATGTTAAAGTGAATTAAAATACCTTTTGCACCATTTAAAGAGACTTTATCTAGTAAAGGAGAATCTATAGCATCTTCTAAAGCTCTTTGAGCTGCATCATCCCCTTTTGCTCTTCCAATTCCCATTAATGCCATACCTTTATGTTGCATGATAGTTTTAACATCTGCAAAGTCTGTATTAATATCAGAATTTCCTGGATTTAAAATCACTTCACTCATACCATTTACAGCTTGATATAAGATATTATCAATAATTTTAAAGGCATCTTTCATACCAACATTTTCATCAATAATTTCTAATAATCTATCATTTGGTACAATTATAATCGAATCACTAACTTTTTTAAGTTCTTCTAGTCCTAAATTAGCTAATCCTGATCTTTTTTTACCTTCCCAAGTAAATGGTTTTGTTACAACTGAAACAGTTAATGCACCTATTTCTTTAGCAGCTTTTGCAATAATAGCAGCTGCTCCTGTTCCTGTTCCACCACCTAAACCAGCTGCAATAAATACAATATCTGCACCTTTTAAAGTACCTTTAATCTCTTCATAACTCTCAACTGCAGAATCTCGACCAACTTCTGGTTTCATACCTGCACCTAAACCTTTAGTAAGTTTTAGTCCTAATTGTATTTTTTTAGGTGCTTTTGAGATATGTAATACTTGTAAATCTGTATTTGCTGCAATCAAATCAATTTTATGAGAACCTTCATTTATCATATGGTTAATCATATTACAGCCACCACCACCAACTCCAATAACTGCAATTTTTGCTACATTATCAGAAAGAACCTTACTTGGCATATCAACTTTTATATCATCTACTCTAAATAAATTTTCCATTAAAACCACTCCGATACTTTATTCCAGAATTTAGATACACCTTTTTTCTTATCTTTCATTAAAGGTGTTAAAATTGCTGAATTATTTTTTACTTGTTCTACTTCTATATGTCCTCTTTGTTGATGAATTGGAGCAGATTTTTCTGAAGTATGTTCAACAACAGATATTTTAGGTTCTACAATTCTATCTTTTTTTAGAGGCTTAACAAGTTTTTTACTTGAATCTAACTGATAACTTTTGTTTATTCCTAAAGCATAAATTAGCAATCCAACTGTTGTTGCCATATTTGGTTCATCAAAGCTCATAAACCCATTTTTAATATTTTTTGGATTAGAAATACTAATAGGAATACCTTCATAAATTTTTTCTGCAAGTTTTTTTATACCATCAAGAGAGCTCATACCTCCAGTTATAACAATACCTGAACCTGTATTATCTAAATAACCACTTTTTTTAAGTTTATTTTTTACTAAAACTAAAACTTCTTCAACTCTTGCATGAATAATAGTTTGAACATAATCAAGTGCAACTTCTGAAATACTCTCTTCATCACCAATTCTAGGAATTTTAACTTTTGTAACACC
>ERZ724503.1042-NODE-1042-length-12530-cov-4.113667_pt1 | contig 12530 bp, 15 predicted proteins | sample MGYA00376036_ERZ724503 | MGnify/ENA primary metagenome ERZ724503 (study PRJEB28724, sample SAMN07190885) | wastewater metagenome | isolation source: influent of sewage treatment plant in Hong Hong | place: Hong Kong | collected 2016-03-17 ...
CCTCTCGGACCAGTGAAGCCAGTATAACCGGTATAACCGGTATAACCAGTGGCTCCGGTGTAGCCAGTGTATCCAGTAGAGCCGGTAAAATTACCTGGGCCAGTGTAGCCAGTGTAGCCAGTGAAACCAGTAAAGCCGGTATAACCAGTGAAGTTACCAGGGCCAGTGTAGCCAGTGTAGCCAGTGGTGCCATTACCAGTATAGCCAGTATAACCGGTGAAGTTGCCTGGACCAGTGTAACCAGTATATCCGGTAGCGCCATTACCAGTGTAGCCAGTATAGCCAGTGAAGTTACCTGGGCCTGTATAGCCAGTGTAGCCAGTATCCCCTAAACCAGTGTAGCCAGTGTAACCAGTATATCCAGTATAACCAGTTCCTCCAGCCCCAGTATAACCAGTGGTACCAGTGTAACCAGTATAGCCAGTGAAATTACCAGCTCCAGTGTAGCCAGTGTAGCCAGTGTAGCCAGTTATATTCGGACCAGTGTAACCAGTATAACCAGTGAAGTTTCCAGCTCCAGTGTAGCCAGTGTAGCCAGTGTAGCCAGTAATATTAGGGCCAGTATAACCAGTGTAACCAGTATAGCCAGTGAAGTTCCCTGGACCAGTGTAACCAGTGTAACCAGTGAAGCCAGTGAAGCCAGTATATCCAGTGGCGCCAGTATATCCAGTGGTGCCAGTATATCCAGTAGATCCAGTAAATCCAGTAGCACCAGTATAACCAGTGGAACCAGTATAACCAGTGTAGCCAGTGAAATTACCAGGGCCAGTGTAACCAGTGGCACCAGTAAAGTTTCCTGGACCAGTGTAGCCAGTGGCGCCAGTGGCTCCTTTTTGACCAGTGTAGCCAGTATAACCAGTGAAGCCGGTGAAATTACCTGGACCCGTATAGCCAGTATAGCCGGTGTCCCCATATCCAGTATAACCAGTGTAACCAGTGCGGCCAGTGTAGCCTGTGTAGCCGGTATAACCAGTATCACCATATCCAGTATAACCAGTAAATCCAGTGTAACCGGTGGCCCCAGTCGCAGATGCGGCTCCGTCAGGACCCGTGTATCCAGTATGGCCAGTGAATCCAGTATAGCCAGTGTAACCAGTGAAGCCAGTGAAACCGGTATAACCCGTATAACCAGTGAAACCGGTATAACCAGTGTCTCCAATAAATCCAGTGTATCCAGTATAACCAGTGAAACCGGTATAGCCGGTATAACCAGTAACACCAGTGAAACCAGTATAACCGGTGAAACCAGTAGTTCCAGTATAACCAGTAAATCCAGTGTGGCCAGTAGCCCCTATCCCGGTATAACCGGTATAGCCAGTGTAGCCAGTAAAGTTTCCTGGGCCAGTGAAGCCAGTGTAGCCAGTATAACCAGTCGTATTAGGACCAGTATAACCAGTGTATCCCGTAGCACCGGTAGAAGCCGCTGTTCCAGCTGGGCCAGTGTATCCAGTGTAGCCAGTGTAGCCAGTCCTACCTGTAAAACCAGTAGTACCCGTCGGACCAGTGAAACCAGTATAACCAGTGAAACCGGTATAGCCAGTATAGCCAGTTACTGACGGCCCGGTATAACCAGTGTAGCCAGAAAAACCGGTATACCCAGTGTATCCAGTTGATCCAGTGTATCCAGTGTAACCAGTGAAGCCAGTATAACCGGTATATCCAGTTCTACCAGTATAACCGGTAGCACCAGTGGCTCCAACGCCAGGACCAGTATAACCAGTGGCCCCAGTAGCGCCACCGGCTCCTCCACCTGGACCTGCTTGTGGTTTGTTAATCATATTGTTTTATATAAATTATAATTAAATGTAACTTTGGATATCCTTGGCCTCCATATAAGTAAATAGCATATTGTCGGCATTCTCATTAGAAATATAAGTGCTTAAGGCCACGGTCGGGATAGAATCACCATTAATTTTGCCCTCAGCATTGCTAGGTCCGACGACAACCACTCCGTCAACTAAAAAGACAGCCCCAGACGCAGACCACTGAATTTGATATTCATGTTCAGTGTTAGTCCAAGAAGGCTGCCAATCGCAAACTACAGTAGTTGTAGATCCATTTCCATTACTAGCCTGTACGGAAAAAACATCATTCGTAATGTCAAAACCAATATAAGCATCAAGATTTGGTTGATAAAACCCCCAAAAACGAACATCGCCAGCCGTAGGAGCGGCCGGAACCAATAGACTGAAAGTAACATTGCCTTTATAAATATCAGCATAGTTCAAAATAGAAGCTGATGCTAATTGGATGTTGGCGCCCACCACTGCCGGCACGCCAGTCATCGTCTTCCAGAGAGCGGTATCATAACCCTCTCTACTCGGGTCATAATAGAAATTAATTCTGTCATTAGACATATTGTTTTTTATATTAAAAAATTAATTAATTAAAAAATCAATTTATGACCCAGCAGTGGATATTAAATTGTGAGAAATCTACGCTATTTTTTCAGTTTTGGATTTTCTTCTTTATTTTTTTCAGCTTGCATCTCTGCGAGCTTTCTAACGGTATCTTCAACCATTTTTGGTAGCATTTTCTGCACCATTTCCATCGCTTTTTCGTCAACTAATTTTTTAATTTGAGGATCTAATTTAGTTACCCTTTTAGAAACCTGTTTATTTTCAGCGTGACCATATTTAATGTCAGTTAAGACATGAACAGGCTCTATTTCTTCCCGTTGATCGGCAAACGGGTCCTCACCGTTATCATCAACGGCGATAAAATCAAGATTAAATCCAGGATGAGCTGTCATTTTTTTGATCAACTCTTCATCTTTAAGCTCGACAATCCCGCTTTGAAATTTGACATATAGACCTGGCTTTCCAGCAATTCCAGATAACTGGTTGGCCTGAATGCCTGGTTCTAAGACGATTCTTAGATTCGCGTTTTTGCTTATAAATTTCATAGTTTTAAGATTAATTAATATTCATAGTTCCTATCTGGGAGGAACGTTTTAAGTTCCTCCCATCAAGGTATATCAAACAAATAGACTATTCAACGATACCGGCAACAGTAATGTTGTCAGTAGCGGCAAAAGAAGTACCGTCAGTGATCATCAGCAGTAATTCACTGCCTTCACCGCCAGTAATCATTCCCTGGCCAGACGCCCAATTGGTAGTCGAAGTAGTACCGGAAGTCGGAGTTTTCTGATAAATCAGTTCTTCCGCACCCGCGTACGGGGCCGAGTTACCATTCTGGAAGCATTCATAAATCTTGAATGCATTTGCATCGGCACCACCTCCACAAGTGAGGTTAGTGACAATTTCCTGAATAGCTACACGATGCATATTCCGTTCTTTCGGATTAGTTCCAAAAGTGCGGTCATAAGTCAAACGATAAGCTAAATAAATAGCATTAGTAGTATTCATTTTCATATCATATTGACCTAAAGCATCAGCAGTAATAGCGCCATCAATACAGGTGCCAGAGGCCAAAACAGTAGTGGACAGACCATCTAAAATTCTAGCTTCAAAAATACCGTCTTTGTTGATAGCGGCGGCTAATTCCCCAAGAGTGCCGTAATCCACCCAGGTATAGGCATCAGTCCCACCATCAGTGGTAACCATAGTGATGTCAGTAGCAGTGGTAACAGTCACCGAAGTAACACTACCAGTACCGATGTAGCGAAGGCGAAGACCAACGCAACCATCTACTAAAACCTGGCCGATAACACCTTTGGCCAGATAATGTCTGGTGCGAACTCCATCTAAACTTGCCATATTTTTTTATTTTATAGTCATTGATTAATTAAACCGGCAATAACCCGTGCCATTTCGGAGTAGAAGTCTAGCTTCTACCCAAATGTGATTTTTCTTCGCACACTTGGGAACGAATATCCTGACTCAATGAATATCAGGAAGATATAATTATTCGTTAATGCCAAAGACACTGAAATCTCCAGTAATGGAGGTAGCATCATTGATAATAACAACTAAATCATTGCCTTCAGTGGCAGTAATTTTACCGTATCCAGAAGCCCAGTTTAATGTAGAAGATGAACCGGAAGTCGGAGTCTTCTGATAAACTAAGATTTCTGCTCCAGAATAAGGATCATAATTGCCGAGCGGAGAACATTCATAAATTTTAAATGAATTAACATCGGCTCCAGCGCCACCGCAGGTAACGTTGGTTATAATTTCCTTAATATGGACTCTATGCATATCTCTAACCTTGGTTTGCATACCAAAGGTACGATCCACGGTCATACGATAAGCTAGAAATTTAGTATTAGAAGTATCCTGCAGCATATCATATTGACCCTTGCTATCGGCAGTTAAAACTCCACCAATTACCAGGTTCGCCCCGGTAGCAGTACTTCTTAAACAATCCATTACTCTGGCCTCAAAAACGCCATCTTTATTAATGGCTTCTTCTAGAGCGCCATAAGTAGTATAGGCCGCCCATGTATAGGAATCAGTTCCGCCATCAGAAGTAACGATAACGATTCCAGTAGCCGCAGTAACAGTAACCGAAGTTACAGTTCCAGTGCCAACATAGCGCATACGAATAGCCACGCCAGTATCATCGGCCACCTGGCCGATTACTCCTTTTTCAAGGTATTTTCTAGTGCGTACCATGTCGAAACTTGACATATATTTTATTTATAATTCATTGATTAATTAAACCGGCAATTACCCGTGCCATTTCGGAGCTGAGGGAAAACCTCAGCCCGGCGGTGATTATTTCTTCCCACCGCCGGGTAGGAATATCTTAACTCAATGAAAATTAAGAACTTACAAACTAGGAGATAACCCCTTTTAAGAGAGCATGTCTCGGAGCCTGTTTGCGTTCCAGACCGCATTCAGTGATGTATTGATCAACCTCACCGTCAGCATCCGGAGCCTGGATGTTAGTCTGCAACTGAGTATCGCGATTATTCATAAAGCGATATCTGAAGCTTTCCATATCCAGTAAGAACGCATAACCCGCATATTCTTCAACGAATAACGGATTATGAACGATATTTACAGTACCGAAGGCAGTTACCCATTGGGAAATTTTCATTCCATAGGTAGATTCCACCGGTTTCATCAAAATTTGACCACGGGCGATTTCGTTAATCGCCTGTAAGACGTAACCACCGCAGAATAACATCTTCTCGCTGTTTCCATAAGTGAAACCTTCACGTAAGAAAGTATTCAAATCCGGAGCAGTCAAAGCACCACCCTGGTTCTGGACATAAGAATTACCAGCCAAGATGAACTCTAAGATACCTCCAGTGGTGCGCATCGGATGTCCTTGAGCGCCAGCAGAAGTAGAATAGTTTTTCTCACCAAACCAGAAAGCACGTTCGATATCTAAGGCATGTTCAGTACCCTTTTTCGCCCGCATGTACGGGAGGTCTTTACCACCATAGAGGTTGGCCTCTTTTTCGGTGTTAGACAGAGCAATAGTAGTCTTAAAGATCTGGGTGTAGTTAGTCTGAGGAGTGCTCTGAGTCGAGTTCACGTTTCTTGCACCACCATTTTCTTCATTGGTGTTGCCAACAATGAATAAGCCATCACCTGCTAAAATAGCAGCAGCGGCAGTAGTACCAAAGGCACGAGCACAAACAAATGAATTAGCATTAACAGAGGTCACCAGCATGTTTTCACCAGTGCGAGCATTTTTTACGATGTCATTCTTAGTGAAAATGTAACCAGAATTGGTTCCGGCACCAGTCACCGGGATAGTTCCCGGGTCAGTAGTACCATAAGCAGCTGATGCACGAGCGTATCTACCTCCATAATAATCTTCGAACCATTTTGACTTTTAGCTAATATTAGCTAATGAAGTTTTGTTACCGGCTATTATGATACCGGAGACAGTCATTTCTGCTGTCTTCTGCATGTCGCCATGCAGTCCAGACTATATCTTCATCTACCATTCTAATACGGTAGATGCCTTACGTTTAGTCGTTGAGGGTGAAACTTGACACAGTTTGGCAGTTTTCAGATCTTGCCTAAACTTCATGTCAATATTTTCAAAGTCATCATCACTTATTTTAGTTTTTAAATGGCCGTGTTCTCCTCTTTCTTGAAATAATGAAAGCCTGTAATCAATATAATCCATCATCAGAACCATCTGCTTTTTTTTAGATTCTGATCCAGACTTATCGATTATGGCCTCAAGGACCTTTTTACAGGATCGATATCCTTCGACATTTATCGACATGTACTGCATTGAATCAGGCCTAGCCTTGGGTGGATTATGAATACCGTAATAGAACTTAACTCCTAACTGACAATAGACCTCAGATATTTTTCTAATCATTCCAACGTCAGTATTACCAACTCCGATTCTAGTTATAAAGGAATTATGTCCCCTCCCATTATTTCTTGTTTTATGTACGCCATTCCTGGTATTAGTGGTTAAAAATCCCTCACCATCTATTATACCAGCTAACCAAAATAAATCATTTTGATTGATCATATATTTCTTTCCTGCGGGTTGTCTGCGCTATCAGATTTTTACCATTCGGTACTGATAGTTTCTCAGATTTTCCTGCATATAGTAAGATTTTTGTTAAACCGGGGTCCAAATGGATTTTCTAAACTCCGGATTTCCAGTAGCTGCTTTCAGCATTGAAGATCCCTTCCAAGCTTTACCGTCGTATACCTTACCTCAAGTTGTTACTCCTCAATATAATATGAGGGGAATAATCATTTCTGTTATTCTCTGCATGTCTCCATGCAGGTCGGACTCTATCTTCATCCCCGTGAAAGGGGAGTCTGGCGTATAGTCTCTGAGGGTTTAGATACGTATGTCATGTTTTAGACTTTTTATCTTTTTTAAGATATCCATTTCTAACTTTCCGTATTTCTTTCTTTTATTTCCGGATAGTCTATGATCAATGAATTTTCTTAATAAGTCTATCTGAGGTTTTTTTATTATACAATAATCTCCGATTAATTCTATAAAATTTTTGACTCTTTTGATTCCATACATTGAGACATCATAAGTTGGTTTCCATTTGTCAGGATTCTTCAAATGTTGGCTTCTGCTTGAAAAACCACATTCACAACCATGAGTGTCTAGCCAGTTTTTTATTTTTATTAACGCTTTTTTATCAGTATTAGTAAAAATAATTACTGGTTGATAAACATAGCAATTACTAGCTCCAACGAAAGTATGTCTTAATGTTACGAAACCTTCTCCGTCAAAAAAACCTCCTATCCAACTATACATATCTATCTTCCCTGCTTGGTTGTCTCTATTCATAAGATTTTTACCATTAGGTGGTACCTATGACCTTCCCCAACATGTTTAGTATATTATATGTCTATAATAACAGACTATACTTATCATGTCAAGATCGAGAGTTTCCAGCATATAGCCAAATCACAAATGGATATTACTATCCATCGACGCAGGTTAGTTTACGTTAGTTAATAAGGTAACGAGCGGGTGTTTATTTGGTTCTAAAAGAAAAATTTTATCAACTGCATCGACGATCAAACGTTGTTCGGTCGATGAAGTAGCAGTAGTACGCCCAGCATTAGCCGCAGTTAAAGTAATCGCCGCGCCTTGATCATGGGTAGGCTCGGTATAATACGGATAATAATTAGGCATATTGAGCAGTCATCCTAATGTAATTTTTTCAAACTTACAGAGAATGACTATATTATTTTTTATTATATGCCTATAGCTTTATTAAAAAACATTAGGATTCGATTTACCAGCAATTAATTGATCAATCATGTCACCTTCGTCACCAGCAATGAAACTAGCTCTGGACGCGCCACCACCGGCATTTAATGCCTGTTGTTTAGCGAATTCAGCTCTATCTTGCTCAGCCGCCCGAGAGGCCTCTCTAGTAGAGAGTTGTCCCTTAACGGCATAGTAAGCAACTTCAATATCAGTGATGTCATCATGTTGACTCAACCATTGTTCTATATCTCGAGCATATTCTGGGAAGTCGGGAGTCCTCTCAACGAAGTCATTTACATGACGTTCGAAGTTTTGCAAATCTTCGTTCTCTTTTAACGTTTCTTGCATCTCCTTTTTAACTTCACCAACTTTTTCTTCGACGAGTCTACTGATTTCTTCAGTAGAAGCTTCCTTAAAAGCTTTCCCGCCCAAGTCTTTTTTAACTTCAGCATAGGCTTTATCTACAGACTTTATATCATTAACGGTTAATTTACCGTCGATTGCCGCACGAGCTAAATCATTGGTAAGTTTACCATCAACGATTGCTTGCACCATTTCAGGACTTTTGTCCAGAGTGTCTAGGATTGGTGCGACTTGTTCAAAGAAAGTTCGATATTCACCTAACTCTCTCCCCTGATCTCCTAGTTTCTGTTCAAGCTCATTATAGAGAGCCTGATAATCTATGGCATTACCGGGCTGCCCTGCATTGCCGTTTGCAGGACCCATATTTCCGCTACCCGCCTGATCAGAAGCGGACGGAAGGCTGTTTGGATTCATCATAATATTCATAGTTAGTTAACAAATAACTGCGCGCAGTTATCTCTTTTTATTTAAATTCATAGTTGTTTTATATTTCTATTTAAATGAACTTTTAATTGTTGCTTTCAAAATAGCACTTTTCTTAGCAGATTTAGGAACCTTTAAGGCAGAAATAACAGACTTATAAGAACCAGCTTTCAGAGGTTTTACCGCTGACGGCTTCTTCATCGAAGGCGATTTCACCGGCTTACCAATTTTTAAACTAGTCATTTTAATTACAGACATATTATTTCTTAATAGCTTTCGCTATTTTACCCCAATTTTTCATAGCCGCACCGCAACCCTTACCTTTTTCTTCATCTTCATCTTCATCTTCATCTTCATCTTCTTCTTCAGCTTCTTCATTCTCTTCGTGAGCTTTGGTTTCGGAGGCCTCCTCTTTCTTACTTTCGCCTTTCTCTTTATCCTTTAAAGCCGCTTTCTTGGCGATTTTCTTCAAAATTTTATGCTTTTTTTGCAACATTGCCATATTTTTTGATTATTTACTTTTTTTAGTATTATCAAAGTTATCAGATGCCTTATGGAAACGACCTAATTTAGCCAAGGCATGATTCTCCCCTAACTTAGGATCGTAGTTTTTTACATTGCCAATAACATCACCAACCCTAGCCGCCTTACCGACTTTTATTAAATTACCAATTGGATTAGCATATTTGTCGACAAACTTTCCGACTGGTTTAGTAACTGGTTCGGAGACTTCCTTGACACCACGAGCAAAATCCCTTACGTTATCAGCCGCCTTGCCAACTGCTTTTTTTACAATTGCCCCTTTTTTACTGGGCATCGGACGACGATTGATTAAACTAACCGGATCGGTTATCGCGTCCATCCCTAAAGATCCTGTTCTGTGGAGCCTTCCCGCACTGTCTTTAATAGACTTAACAGTTGAAGCTTCTTTAGCAATATTGACCGGATCGGCTATCGCATCCATGGAATATGCTATCTTACGAGCCGGAAAACCTGGGCCGCCTTTTCCTTTATGCATTTTCTTAAGAGTTTTAGCCAAAATAGCACGTTTTTTTAGTAACGGATTACTCGACTTAGCAGCACTAGCCAGTTTAGATGCTGGAATTTTTTGTCCCTGAGGAACATTTAACATAGAATGTAAAGCCCCTTTGTGTTTGATCGCTCCTGCGATCCAATTTTTTGCCATATTTTTTGAGTTTTATTATTTGTAACTTCCATTATACCATAAGTCCCACTTTTTAGCAAAATATGTTACGGCTTATTCGGCCTTTTTGGAAAGTTTCTCAGATCCTTCCTTGTCGGCCTTCTGTTTTAACATTATAACAGCGCCCTGGAGGTCAGACAAACCAAGCATGGTTCCCTGAAGTCGACACATTTCGCTCGCCTTGGCGATAGGATCTATCGTCATTAGGCCACTTTGGGTATGGATCATTCTTTGTTGGATGTATTTAAGAACAGCAATCCAATGAATCATAGATTCTAGCTCCACCAGAAGCTGATTCATCTGAGCATTGCTCATTTCCTTAATCTTAGATTGAATATCATCCGTGAAATAATTGTTTTCATTCATAGTTTTGATAATTTAGCTATTATTTAGCCTTTTTCTTGAGCAATTTGCCCAAAACATCCTTAAGAACAGAGCTTTTTTTCTTATCTACAGCTCTGGCCTCACCCTCCCTAGCGATCACGCGGGTCCTGACCGGGTTCAAACCACCCGTAATGTCCTTCCCGAATTGATCTTCTGGGGCATCGGCAATAATGTTCTTGATGGACTCGTATTGATTTCCAATAGACATAGTATTTTTAATTATTTATAAGATTTTAATACTTTTTTAAGAATTTGACGTTTCTTCTTCTTTCTGGCCCCAGCGTCAACCATCAGTCGACCTTCCTTAGCGGAATCTGCGGTCGTTCTAGGACCTTGCTGCTGCGGCGCCATGGCCGCATTTATTCCTCCTTCCATATTATCTTTGTAAATTTCCAACTTTTCGCATCAAATCTGCCTCTGGGTTGGAATTATGATTAATATTTAAATCATTCGTATTAACCTTGCCATTCTTGTTCAACCCCCTGGAATTAGTAGTCTTACCTGCTGGGCGATATCCAGGACCTCCTCCTGAAGCCGGAACTCCCTTAACCGTTGGGGGCGGAGTGCCACCCATTAGATTTATAGGCATAGAAGCTTCAGAGAAAGGAGATGTTGCTGCCGGAGCGGCTCCGCCACCTCCCAAAATCTTCAAAGCACCCATTAAAACTCCCGGAGGAATAGATTTTGTCTTAATATTAGCCATATCCGGAGCAGGTTCTCCAGCGCCAGTCATTCCAGCGACCTCGGGTGGCATAGCGCCTTCCATTCCTGGAGGCAATTGGCCTTCCGGACCGGCAGGCAATGGTTGACCATCTGGGCCAAGCTGAGGTTCTCCCTCAGGGGCAGCTCCAGGCTGTTCCGAGGCAGTAATACCATCTAAATTCCATCCGAAATCAACTAACACCTTAGAAGTAAGCTTTTTGGGGTCAATAAATGGCAAATTGATAAGTAACTGGAACAAATCCATGTCCTGTTTCTTTTTAATATCATTCTGACCGGCAATTGATGGCAATACGCTTGATCTATAGTCAAACTGGCCTCTCAGGTCGTCCTTCTCAACCAGCGGGAATTGAATCTCGCCATCTTTTCCGAGGACTCGGATTTCCATAGACTTAGTGAAAAACTGTCTTTGCATATCCATCCAATATCTCAAAACGTCAGAAAAGGCATCTCCGAGATGATTAACAAATAACCGAACGCGTTCTAAGGTAGATTCACGAAGATGTCTAACTTCAGTCGCGCTTCCCGCTGCCCCTCCAGCTCCCATAGAAAAGTCATCAACACCAGAAGAATAACGCATATCCTGCTTCAATAAATCTTCTTCTCTGTAGGCACTCTGCTTGATATCACTAAATTGAACCTCCCGGACACCATTCGGGTCAATAGAGTAGATAATGCCAAAAGGCCTGGTGACCAGTTCCTCCTTATTGATATTGGCTAACGGATTTACAATCCACATTTTATGGATTGACAATGTAGCCGAATCAAGGCGTTGGTTTTTAATCAAATTCAACATAATCTGAGGATTTTCTAATATCATCGGGATACCATAACCTTCAAATTCATTAGGCATTTTTAAGTATGGAACTTCAATAAATGGAGCTTCCTTAAAATCATAAGGCATCGGGATCGCACCGCCCTTAAAGATTGGGACATAGTTGTTGCCAACCATCACTGTGAAAGCGTCTTCAAATGGTCTCCACCATTCAAAAACCTCATACATCCTTAATTTCGGGTCTCCATAAACGTTATATTTATCGTCTCCGAATCCGCGATAACTAGTAATCGGCTGCATTCCTTTTAGAATCAATTGATGATTAGATTTAACTAATTGACGGATTGAAGCATAATCATTTAAATCACCGCCGACACTATTCATAGCCATCTGTAACCGCTTCTTATCAGCAGTCGGATAACGCCGTCTAATCTCAGGCTCCGTCAGAACCAAACGCTTAAACCAATACTGTTTATTTTCACGAGCAGTATTATGCCAGTCATACCACAAGGAGTAGTTATCTACCCACTCGCAATAAGGAGCGTCATAATAAATTTTTTCTTTCTCCGTATAAACGTATTTTTTACTAAGAAGATCCTTAGTATCTAAAAATTTATACTTTCTGACATCTTTTCTCCAACTAACCTGAAGATATCCGGTCCCGTAAATTAAAGCCGACCTCACTAAAACCTCAGAGGTAGAATCCATTTTAGATATTTCCCAAAGATAATCAGCCAGTTGCTGTTGTTTTTCCGCCTTTAGCTGATCATCGGCTGAACGACCTTGAACAGTAAACTCCGGACGAGCGTCCAGAATTCTAGGCATCAATGTTTCAACAACGGACATAATGTATGGCACGAAAACATTCGACTGCCACTTTTTTATTTCCCGTTGTCGATCGCCAGTATAAGCAATATAAAGCTTATACGACCTATCCAAGCGCGGTTTTATAACATTTAGGAAGTAATTTCTCGCATCATACATTTGGAGTATGAATGTATTGCGAAGTGCTACCTCCTTATCACCGAAATC
>ERZ724503.1048-NODE-1048-length-12511-cov-8.575305_pt1 | contig 12511 bp, 15 predicted proteins | sample MGYA00376036_ERZ724503 | MGnify/ENA primary metagenome ERZ724503 (study PRJEB28724, sample SAMN07190885) | wastewater metagenome | isolation source: influent of sewage treatment plant in Hong Hong | place: Hong Kong | collected 2016-03-17 ...
CCCGGTGCCGACCGAGCTCAGCCCGGAGGCGCTCGCGAACGAGCCCGACGAGGTCGCGGCCGCGCTCCCGCCCGTGCTGCCGCTGGAGGCCGACGAGGCCGACGCGCTCGACCAGCAGCGCGAGGCGCTGGTGGCCGACGACGATGACGACGACGAGGACGACCTGGCCGGCTTCGACCGGGGCTGAGGGCGGGTAACCGCCGCCGGCCGGCGCGGCGTCCTACGATCGCCCTGACAGGGAGGTCGGCCATGCGCAGGCGGTTCTTCACCTCGGAGTCGGTCACCGAAGGGCACCCCGACAAGCTCTGCGACCAGATCGCGGACGCCGTGCTGGACGCCGTGCTGGCCCAGGACCCCCTCGGCCGCGTGGCCTGCGACGTGTCGGTGAGCCGGGGCCTGGTGCTGCTGTGCGGCCAGCTCACGACCAGCGCCGACCCCGACCTTGCGGCCCTGGCGCGCGGCGTCTTGCGTGACGCCGGGTACACCGACGCGGAGGCCGGCATCGACGCGGACGGCTGCGCCCTCCTCACCGCGCTGGACGCCCAGTCGCCCGACATCGCCGCCGGCGTGGATGAGTCCCTGGAGCGGCGCGGCGGCTCGCTCGACGAGCTGGACCGCCTCGGGGCCGGCGACCAGGGGCTGATGTTCGGCTACGCCTGCACCGAGACGCCGGAGCTGATGCCGCTGCCCATCACCCTCGCCCACGCGCTGGCGCGGCGGCTGGCGGAGGCGCGCCGCTCCGGCGAGCTGGGCTACCTGCACCCCGACGGCAAGACCCAGGTCACCGTCGAGTACGCCGACGGCCGGCCCCTGCGCGTGGACGCCGTGGTGGTCGCCTGCCAGCACGAGGCGTCCGCGGATCCGCAGCGGATCGCGCGCGAGGTCGAGGAATGCGTGATCCGCGCGGCCCTGCCGCCGTCGCTCCTGGACGCCGACACGCGCATCGTCGTGAACGGGGCGGGCCGGTTCGTCGTCGGCGGCCCGGCCGCCGACACGGGCTGGGTCGGCAAGAAGCTGGCCGTGGACACCTACGGCGGCTACGCGCGGCACGGCGGCGGCTCGCTATCGGGCAAGGACCCGACGAAGGTCGATCGGTCGGGCACCTACGCGGCGCGCTACGTGGCGAAGAACGTCGTGGCGTCCGGGCTGGCCGAGCGCTGCGAGGTGCAGCTGGCGTACGCGATCGGGGTCGCCCACCCGGTGTCGGTCGCGCTGGACACGTTCGGGACGGCACACCTCGACGAGGGACGCCTCGAGTCGCTGGTCCGCGAGCGCTTCGACCTGCGCCCGGCCATCGTGCTGCGCGACCTGGGCCTGCGCCGGCCGCTGTACCGGCAGGTCGCGTGCTACGGCCACCTGGGGCGCCCGGACCTGGACCTGCCGTGGGAGCGGACCGACGCGGCGGGCGAGCTCGGGGCGTCCGGACGCGCGTGAACCGCCCGCCGGGGGTGCGCCCGGGGACGGTACTCGGCGCGTTCCTCAGCTGAAGAGGCGCGCGAACAGCCCGGTCGGCTTGGCCGCGGCGATCTCCTCGGCGGTGTGCTTGTTGTCGCACCACTGGCCCTTGGGCACGGAGGCCTTGACCTGGGCGACGTGCTGGCCGCAACCGGCCCAGGTGGTCTTCCCGCAGACGCGGCAGGTGACGGGACGGCACATGGTGTTCTCCTTGGATCGGTTCTGGGTGAGGGGGATCAGGCGCGGCCGACGACGGCGAGCAGCTCGGTGGCGTCGATGAGCAGGAAGTCCTGCCCGTCGAGGCGCAGTTCCGTGCCGGTGTACTGCGGGAAGAGCACGGTCTCGCCGGTGGACACCTTGACGACGTCGGTGTCGTCGCCGATCGCGACCACGACGCCGCGCTGCTGCTTGGTCTTGGCGCTGTCGGGGATGACCAGGCCGCTGGAGGTGACGCTCTCCTCCTCCAGCACCTTGATCAGCACGCGGGAGCCAAGCGGGGTGATGTTCTCGCTCATCGGGCGGTTCTCCTGTTCTTCGTCAATGGGGCCGGTCAGCGGGGCTTGAGCCCGAGCAGCCGGTCGATCTGGGGCTTGTCGAACCCGACGACGGGGCGTCCGTCGATCTCGACCACGGGGACGCCCATCTGGCCGGTGCGGCGCACCAGGTCGCGGGCGGCCTTCTCGTCCTTGGTCACGTCGATCTCCCGAAAGGAGACGTGCTGCTGGCGCAGGTAGGCCTTGACCCGCGTGCACCAAGAGCAGGTGGGGGTGGTGAACACCAGCACGCGGTGCGTGGTCGCGGTCGTGGTCATCGCTCGTCCTCTCGCTCGGTTGGCCGGCGCTCGTCCGTCGGTTCTTCTCCGCTAACGTTACATACCCCCTGGGGTATATGCAAAAATACCCCTGCGGGTATTCGAGGGAGGCGCGCGATGGCCACGACGGCGGGGCACGGGCAGGCGGCACAGCCCATCCAACTGACGGACGCCGAGCTGTCGGCCCTGCGCGCGCGGCTGCGCCGCGTGCAGGGTCAGGTGGAGGCGGTCGAGCGGATGCTCGAGCAGGGCAGGGAGTGCCGGGACGTCGTGCACGTGGTGGCCGCTGCCAGTTCGGCGCTGAACCGGGTCGGCTTCGTGCTGCTCAACGGCGCGATGCGCCAATGCGTGGTCGATCCCGGATCGACGCCGGAGGATCTCGCGGCGCTCGAGAAGCTGTTCCTCGAGCTGACCTGAGCGCCCGAGGGGTTCACGGGAGCTTCACGATCGCCCCAGGAGAGCCTTCACGGCGCGTTCGTAGCGTGGTGGTCAGGACGGATCGGCGACGATCCGACGACCGTGAGGAGCTCACCATGAAGCGCACGACCAGTGCACTGGCCCTCGGCATCAGCGCCACCGTGGCCACCTCGATCGCCTTCGCGGGGATGGCCTTCGCCGCCCCCGGCGGCACCCCGGGCCCCAACGGGGCCCCGGCCCCCGTCGCCTCTGCGAGCCAGGCCCCGGCGTCCGACTCGTTGAGGCTCGACCTCACCTACCTGCGCGAGGAGGAGCGGCTGGCCCGCGACGTGTACGCCGCCCTCGCGGCGAAGTACGACGGGGCGCGGCCCTTCGCGACCATCACCGACGCCGAGCAGCGGCACTTCGACGCCGTCGGGGTCCTGCTGAGCCGGTACGGGATCGCCGACCCCTCGGCGGGCCTCGCCGCCGGCACCTACGCCGACAAGACCCTGCAGGCGCTGTACGACCAACTCATGAAGCAGGGCTCGGCGTCGCTGCAGGACGCTTACGACGTCGGCGTCGCCATCGAGAAGGCCGACATCGCCGACCTGGAGAAGGCGCTCGCCGAGGGCGGACCGGCCGACGTCACCCGCGTGCTCGCCAACCTGGAGCGCGCCTCCGGGATGCACCTCAAGGCGTTCGAGGCTGCGAAGGCCGGGACGCCGCTGCCGATGACCGCCGGGGGTGGGGTCCTCGCCGGGAACGGGCCCCGCTGGGCCTCCGGCGACGACCGGCCCGGCGACGACCGGCCCGGCGACGGCACGGGCCAGGGCATGGGACGCCCCGGCCGGGGTAGAAACGGCTCGTAACCGAACGGCCGCCCCTGACTCTGAGACAACAGAGCCCGCTCTGACCGAGGACGGTCGGAGCGGGCTCTTGGGCGGGGTGAGTAACGGGACTCGAACCAGTTACTCGGCAAAATGCCGAGTAACGGAATGCTTCCTAGCCATCAGCGTAATGACTAGGTGATACGCCTCAACATACGCGCCCCGTTACTTGGTCAGAAGTGGGCAGACAGAGGCTCTCGGGGGCTGTTATATTGCACGTATGTTGCACGAACAGCGGGAGCGAAGGGGCTTCGGACGTCTCCGGAAGCTGCCCTCGAAGCGCTGGCAGGCGGCCTACACAGGCCCCGATCTCGTCCTGCACCGCCCGCCGTCGACGTTCATGACCAAGGACGACGCCGTGGCATGGCTGGCCGCCGAACGGAAGCTGATCGACCTCGACACGTGGACGCCGCCGGCCGAGCGACGAGCCGTCCGCAAGGTCGCGGGGCAGACCGTCGAAGAGTTCGCCAACGAGTGGCTCGCCGGCCGCAAGACCGCCAAGGGCGAGCCGCTGAAGGCGCGGACGGCCGCCGACTACCGCCGCTACCTCGACCGGCACATCCTCCCGGCGCTGGGGAGCTTGCCGCTGCGACAACTCACCCCGGCGCGCGTTCAGGCGTGGTACGACGAACTCGACGCCCAGACGCCCACTCAGCGAGCGCACGTCTACCAGCTGCTGCGGGCGATAGCTACGACAGCTGCCGACAAGAAGCTGATCCCCGCCAACCCGTGCAAGATCCCGGGCGCCGGACGCGCGCAGCGGGCCAAGAAGATTACGCCGGCGACCCCGGCCGAGCTGGCGGCGATCGCCGCGAACATGCCCAAGCGTCTCCAGCTGGCCGTCCTCCTTGGCGGCTGGTGCGCTCTGCGCTACGGCGAGATCGCCGAACTCCGCCGCCGGGACATCGACCTGAAGCGGGGGACCATCACCGTCTCCCGAGGCGTGACCTGGCCGAGCGTCCGCGATCCCGAGACGAGCAAGCTGGCCTCCACGGCGGTCGTCGGCACGCCCAAGACCGCCGCTGGCCTCCGCGAGGTCCACATTCCACCCCACATCCTGCCGGCGGTGGCGGCCCACCTCGCCCAGCACACCGACCGCGGCCGGGACGCGATGCTGTTCGCGTCGTCCAGTGGGCACCACATCCATCCGCGCGCCTTCGGCTGGCAGTACCACCAGGCGAGGGTGAAGGCCGGACGGCAGGATCTGCGATTCCACGACCTGCGTCACACGGGCGCCGTCCTGGCCGCTCAAACCGGTGCGACGCTCGCCGAACTCATGGGAAGGCTCGGCCACTCGACACCCAGCGCCGCGATGCGATACCAGCACGCGGCAGCCGACCGCGACAAGGCGATAGCAGAGGCGCTGTCGAGGCTGGCCAACGGGTGATCGGTCGTTGGGCCGATTTGTGGCGATCGGCCGAAGGCCACCGCGGTCGTGTTCATGACGAGCAACTCCGAACCGCGTCGGATGCGGATGAGCGGTCGACTCTGGGAACGGCGTCAGAGTGTCGGGACGGAGCAGCGAATCAGCGGGCTCGTGCTCGCGCGAGCAGCCAGGATGCGAGGCAGCGGACGGGGATGCCCAAGGCGACCAGCAGGCAGCCGGTGAGCTGATCGTCGAGCGGGATCAGCTGGCCGAGCGGGTCCAGCGGCACAGCGGCCAAGACCAGGAGCGGCAGCAATGCCAGCTGTAGCCCGGACTCCACCGAATCAGCAGCACTGGGCGCCGCCACGATCGCCACGACAATGACGGCGACCACGCATGCCCAGAAGACCGCGGCCAACCACAAGAAGAGGCTGAGGTCGCGGGAGCCGGCCCACCCGGCAAGCATCACCCATGCCACCGCGATGGCGGCGCAAACGAACACGGCGACGGTCGTGGGCTGATCGTCGAACATCGCCTCGTTGATCCCGACGAACGCCGAAGAGACCTGCAGCAGGACGAGAGCGGCGAGCAGAACCACGAGCCGGCGGGATGTGTGGAGCTGCCTCTGGTCGACTGGTGCGAAGGTCACGAGCCCATCATCCAAGGCTCAATCTCCGACCGCGGGAATACCGCCTCGATCGCGGCAGTTCCGGATGTTCTCCGGGCTCGGCTCTACCCGAGCTGCAAGGCCATTACCAGGACCGCAACGTCTTCGCCGAGAGGGTGGATCGTTCGCGCACCGGCATCGACGAACCCCGCGCTGCGATAGCAGCGGAGGGCCCGCTCGTTGAACGGACGAACCTCCGCCTCGATGCGCTGCCCGGCGAATCGGGCCGTGACGTCCGCCAGCACCGCCTCCATGAACTCTCGGCCAAGACCTGAGCCAGTGAGCGCAGGATCCATCCCGACCCCGAGAAGGAGCCGCCCATCCCGACAGGACACACGGAAGAACCCAATCAGGGAACCGTTCGAAGCTATGCCGCGGAACTGTTCCGCTCTGGTGGCCGGCATGGCGATGGCCCAACCGGCCTCGTGGGCGTGGCCGAAGTCGGGAGTGTTGTAGACATCGAAGGGTGGGTCGTAGTGCCACGAGCACACAAGTCGAGCGAGATGCTCAGAAAACTCAACGACCTCCACGACTCGATCCTTGCATTCACCGCCGACGCGCGCTGACGGCGGCATGTTCGGGTGTCCCGGGACGTGTCGGGCCAGCGCCACGTTCGATGTGATATCGGGCGTCCTAGACAGTCGTGCAGCCGGTTCCTGGCGTCCGCAGTGGTGCGGGGGCGTCAGTCGGTCTCGACGCGGCGTCCCTCGGCGGTTTCGACGTCGCCGTAGGAGCCGACCTCGTCGTCGTCCTGGACGGCTTCCCCGGTGGGCAGTTCCACGTTGCCGTAGGAGCCCACGGTGTCAGGGGCCTCGACGCTCGTGCCGTCGGCGGTCTCGACGTCTCCGTAGGAGCCGACCGTGTCGGGCGCCTCGAGAGCGCTGCCCCCGGGCAGCTGGACGTCTCCGTAGGAGCCGACGTCCTCGTGCTGTTCGCTCATCTGCTCGTTCCTTTCGTGCTGGTGGGAGAGGGCACGGGCGGCCGGCTTGCGGCCGGCCGCCCGTGGGAACCTCGTGGGTCACTCCTTGACGTCGTCGTCCACCCAGTCGAGGGTCTTGCTGACGGCCTTCTTCCAGTTGCGGTAGAGGCGGCCGCGCTCGGCGTCGTCCATCGATGGCGTCCACCGCTTGTCCTCGGCCCAGTTGGCCGTGACGTCCGACTCGCCGGACCAGAAGCCGACCGCGATACCAGCCGCGTACGCGGCACCCAGCGCGGTGGTCTCGGGCACGACCGGACGCACGACCGGCACGCCCACCTGGTCGGCCTGGAACTGCATGAGCAGCTCGTTGGCGGTCATGCCGCCGTCGACCTTGAGCTCGGCCAGCTTGACGCCGGAGTCGGCCTCCATGGCGTCCAGCACCTCGCGCGTCTGGTAGGCCGTGGCCTCCAGGGCGGCGCGGGCGATGTGGCCGCGGTTGACGTAGCGGGTCAGGCCGACGAGAGCGCCGCGGGCGTCGCCGCGCCAGTACGGCGCGAACAGGCCCGAGAACGCCGGCACGAAGTAGGCGCCGCCGTTGTCCTCGACGGTCTTGGCCAGTTCCTCGACCTCGGGGGCGGAGGAGAACATCTTCAGGTTGTCGCGCAGCCACTGGATCAGCGAGCCGGTGACGGCGATGGAACCCTCGAGCGCGTAGATCGGCTTGGCGTCGCCGATCTTGTAGCACAGGGTGGTCAGCAGGCCGTTCTTGCTGGGGACGATCTCCTCGCCGGTGTTCATGATCATGAAGCAGCCGGTGCCGTAGGTGTTCTTGGCCATCCCGGGCGCGAAGCACGCCTGGCCGAAGGTGGCCGCCTGCTGGTCGCCGAGGTCGCCCGCGATCGGGGTCTCGATGAGCAGGCCGTCGGAGGCGCCGTAGCCGTAGATCTCGGACGAGGACTTGATCGCCGGGAGCATCGACATCGGGATCGTCATGTCGCGGGCGATGTCGGTGTTCCAGGACAGGGTGTCCAGGTTCATCAGCATGGTGCGGGACGCGTTGGTGACGTCGGTCACGTGGACGCCGCCGGACACGCCGCCCGTGAGGTTCCAGATCAGCCAGGTGTCCATGTTGCCCATCAGCAGGTCGCCGGCCTCGGCCTTGGCACGAGCACCCTCGACGTTGTCCAGGATCCACTTGACCTTCGGGCCGGAGAAATACGTCGCCAACGGCAGGCCGACCTTGGCCTTGTACTTGTCGGCGCCCTCGCTGCCGCCGAGCTCGTCGACGATCTTCTGGGTGCGGGTGTCCTGCCACACGATGGCGTTGTAGACGGGGAGGCCGGTGGTCTTGTCCCAGACGACCGTGGTTTCGCGCTGGTTGGTGATGCCGACGGCGGCCAGCTGGTGCCGGTTGATGTTCGCCTTGGCCAGGGCCTCGCCTACGACCTCACGCGTGTTGTCCCAGACCTCGATGGGGTTGTGCTCGACCCAGCCGGCGCGCGGGAAGATCTGCTCGTGCTCCTTCTGGCCGGTGGCGACGCTGCGGCCGCTGTGATCGAAGACGATGGCCCGGGTGCTCGTGGTGCCCTGATCGATGGCCAGGACGTACATGGTGTCGCTCATGTCTCAGCTTTCTGTTGGAGAGGTGTCGGAGTTGATGGTGGGGCGTTGCCGGGAGCGTAGATCCCGGCAACGCCAGGTGGGTAGGGATCAGAACAGCAGGAACTGCGAGGCGAGGCCGCCGAGCAGGCCACCGATGATCGGGCCGACGACCGGGATCCAGCTGTAGCCCCAGTCGGAGCCACCCTTGCCCTTGATGGGCAGGATCGCGTGGGCGATGCGGGGGCCGAGGTCACGGGCCGGGTTGATGGCGTAACCGGTGGGGCCACCGAGCGAGGCGCCGATGCCGACGACGAGCAGGGCCACGCCGAGCGCGCCGAGCCATGCCATGCCGACGGCCTGCTTGGGGGCGTAGTGGCCGGCGCCGAGGATGACGAAGACGAGCACGAAGGTGCCGATGATCTCGGTGATCAGGTTGCTGACGGTGTTGCGGATCTCCGGGCCGGTCGAGAAGGTGCCGAGCTTGAGGGCCGGATCGCAGTCTTCGTTGTACTGGTCCTTGTAGGCCAGCCAAGCCAGGGTGGCGCCGATGAAGGCGCCGATCAGCTGCGCGGCGAAGTAGGTGAGGGTGGAAACGGCGTCGACGGGGATCCCGGGGACGAATTCCTTCGCGCCCGAGGCGATGATGCCCACGGTGACCGCGGGGTTGAGGTGAGCGCCCGACGCGCCGGAGACGAGGACGCCGGCGAAGACGGCGATACCCCACCCCCAGTTGATGTGCAGGGTGCCGGATCCGTGACCCTTGCTCTTGGGGAGCAGATTATTGGCCACGACGCCGACGCCGAGCAGGATCAGCATGGCCGTGCCGACAACCTCGGACGCGAAAATGGTGGCTAGAGACACTTCTGGACTCTCTTTCTGGCGACGGCAACGGCGCCGGTTCTCGGGCGCGGCTGGTGTGCCTGCGCCTGCGGCCACATCCTTGGCCATCGCTGAACAACGGTGAGAGAGTGGCGCACAAACGTGCACGAGCGGAGCCAAGCCATGAACGGCCGATACGACGAGATGTATGCAGCAGCCGAGAGGCACTACCTGCGGGGCGAGACGATGGAGTCCATCGCACACACCCTCGGAGTCTCCCGCTCGACGGTGTCCCGGCTGCTCACTCAGGCGCGCGAGGAGGGCATCGTCCAGATCTCTCTGGCCCAGCGCGGATCGCAGTCGCCGCTGGCGCGCGAGCTGACCGAGACGTACGGTCCGGCGGTCCACCTCGTGCAGGTGCCGGACTCGGCGGCGCCGGGGGCCAGGTTCGAACAGGTCGGACGCCGTGCCGCGCAGTTGATGGGCACGCTCGTCACCGAGGAGTCCCGCATCGGCGTCGCCTGGGGTGTGACGGTCGCGGCGGTCGTGCGGTATTTGGAGCGGCGCCCCGTGCCCGGGGTCAAGGTCGTCCAGATGAACGGCAGCGGCAACGCGGCCGACAGTGCGGTGCCCTACGTCGGCGCCATCCTGGCCGCGGTGGCGGACGCCTACGGCGGCCAGGTGATCCCGTTCCCGATCCCGGCATTCTTCGATCACGCCGAAGCCCGGGCGGCTTTGTGGCGGGAGAGCATGATCCAGCACGTGCTCAACGAGCAGGCCCACCTGGATCTCGCGATCTTCGGCGTGGGCTCGCTGTACGGGAGCGTGCCGTCGCGCGTCTACTCCACGGGTTACCTGGCGTCCGACACGCTCGCCATGCTGGAGCGACAGGGCGTGGTGGGTGACATCAGCACCGTCTTGTTGCGCGAGGACGGCAGTTACGCCGACATCCCCTTGAACGCGCACGCGACGGGCATGAACCCCGAGCAGTTGCGGCAGGTTCCACGACGGTTGTGTGTGGTCGCCGACCCGCAGCGGGCGGCCGCCGTCGTGGGCGCCCTGCGGGCCGGTGTGGCCACGGACCTGGTGTGCGACGAGGCGACCGCGCGGGCCGTGCTGCGTCGGGGCAAGCTCGTGGGCTGACCATCCTGCACGTTCGTGCACATGCACATCTCAAACGATCAGCATTTGCACGAGTCCGGCTGAGAGTGCTGCCCCACGGTGCACCTCGGCTTAGGGTGACGGCTGTTAAGCCACAACGGAGGTGGTCAGGCGTGCGCAAGATGACAGCTGACGTCGTCGTCATCGGGGGCGGATCGACCGGCGCCGGAGTGGTGCGGGACGCCGCCATGCGGGGGTACTCGGCGGTCCTGGTGGACCGCTCGGACCTGGCCCAAGGCACGACCGGACGCTTTCACGGTTTGCTCCATTCGGGCGGCCGCTACGTGGTCAGCGACCCGGGGTCGGCCACCGAGTGCGCCGAAGAGAACGCGATCCTGCGCCGCATCCAGGCCCCGGCCATCGAAAACACCGGAGGCCTGTTCGTCGCGACCCCGGGGGACGACCCCGCCTATGGCGACCGGTTCCTCGCCGGCGCCGCCGCGACCGGCGTCCCGGCGGCCGAGATCTCCGTCGCCGAAGCCCTCCGCCGGGAGCCGCGACTCAACCCCGGCATGATCCGGGCGATCGAGGTCCAGGACGGCTCGGTCGACGGTTGGCAACTGGTCTGGGGTGCGGTCAACTCCGCCAAGGCCTACGGCGCCCGGCTGCTCACGTACCACCCGGTCACCAAGATCGACGTGGCCGACGGCGGCGTGCGGGCCGTCCACTGCTACGACCAGCGCCGCGACGACGAGGTCGTCATCGAGTGCCGCTTCGTCCTCAACTGCGCCGGCCCGTGGGCGGGGCAGATCTCGGAGATGACCGGGCTGCCCCCCGTCCCGGTCGTCCCGGGGCGCGGGATCATGGTCGCGATGAACCACCGACTGGTGAATACCGTGGTCAACCGCCTGATCTACCCCGCCGACGGCGACATCTTGGTCCCGATCCACACCGTGAGCGTGATCGGGACGACCGACAGCAAGGAGTCCGATCCCGATCACCTGCCCATCCCCTTCGACGAGGTGCAGCAGATGCTGGACGCCGGCGAGCAGCTGATTCCCGGCTTCCGCCGCGCCCGCGCCGTGCATGCGTGGGCGGGCTCCCGGCCGCTGATCAAGGACGATCGGGTGGCGGCGTCCGACACGCGACACATGAGCCGCGGCATGGCGGTCGTCGATCACCTGGAGCGCGACGGGGTGAAGGGCCTGCTCACCATCGGTGGCGGCAAGCTCACGACCTACCGCCTGATGGCCGAACACATCGTGGACGCCATGTGCGAGCAGCTCGGGGACGAGCGTCCGTGCCGCACGGCGCAGGAGGAGATCAGCTACGACCAGGGCGGCCACCTCTACACGGTGACCCACCGACTGGCCGATCGCGAGGCGGATCGCCTGGGCGACCAGGTGCTGTGCGAGTGCGAACTGGTCAGCCGGCGCATGTTCACCCGGCTGTTGTCCGACCAGCCCGTCAGCACCCTCGACGACCTGCGACGGCAGCTGCGGGTGGGGATGGGGCCCTGCCAGGGCGGCTTCTGCGCCAGCCGTGCGGCCGGCGTCGCGGTGAGCGAGCAGGCGGTGGACGCCGAGCGCGCCAGCGGACTGCTGCGGCTCTTCCTGAAGAACCGTTGGATCGGCCTGTGGCCCATCCTGTACGGCGATCAGGTGCGACAAACGGCGCTGGACTACTGGATCTATGCGGGCACCCTTGATGTCGAGCACCTGCCCGTTCCGGAGCAGGAGGTCGTGCGATGAGCCGCGATGCCATCGTTGTGGGAGCCGGGCTGGCGGGGCTGAGCGCAGCGCTGCGCTTGGCCAAGGCCGGCAAGTCGGTGACGTTGGTGGCCAAGGGGCCGGGTGGGCTCGGACTGTCGCAAGGGACCGTCGACATCCTCGGCTACACCCCCGAGCGCGTGACGGCTCCGCTGGACGCCCTCGGGAAGCTGTCGGCCGACCACCCCTACGCCCAGTTGGGCGCTGATGCCGTGGCGGCGTCCGTGGCCTGGCTGCGCGACGAGTTGGGGCCCGAGCTGCTCGCCGGTGATCCCGCCAGCAACGTGCACCTGCCGACGGCCATCGGTGCGATCCGCCCGACCGCCCTGGCGCAGCCGTCCATGCTCGCGGGGAACATCACGGGCGGACGCCGCTACGCCGTGGTGGGCGTCCGGCAACTCAAGGACTTCCAGGCGGACCTGATCGCGGGCAACCTCGCGCGCTCGAGCGCGCCCGACGGCGGCACCGTGAGCGCCCGCGCCGCCTGGATCTTGCGGTACATGTAGAAGAGCTTCAGCTGGATCGCCTGGTGCTCGATGATCGGCTTGCCGCCCTGCACCCTGACCTTCGCGTAGGCCACTGCATGCTCGAACGCCGCACGCGCGAGGACGGCTCGGACCTGGGCCTGCACCTGGCCCAGCTTTTCGAGGTGCTGGATACGCCGCCGGAGAAGCGCCAGAAGAACCTGGACGAGGACCTGGCCGTGTTCCCCTACG